>PDWI01002802.1_pt1 | contig 26532 bp, 21 predicted proteins | sample 1430891 | NCBI WGS metagenome assembly PDWI01 (sample SAMN01162508, study PRJNA174530) | Oral metagenome, whole genome shotgun sequencing project. | biome: Marine environment; feature: Marine mammal; material: Swab sample of the gingival sulcus; isolation source: swab sample of gingival sulcus...
TTCTAACCGTAGCTACCGCTACGCTTTTCATGATGTTTGAACAACCTTCTTTGTCATTTATTCCCGAAAATTCCATTTACTGGTGAAGTATCCGGGCTAGTGCGTAAATGGGATTATCCGACAAGATGACAAGCTGCGTTTCAATAACGTCTTATACCCTGATCAAATCAAAATCCGCCATCTGCGGCTCGCGCATTTCTTTGACCCATTGGCCAAAACTGTAGGGCCAGAGGATGGGGTCGCCGTCTTGATCCATATACCAGCTTTGACAACCGCCTACCCAGACGGTACCGGCAAGGCCCGCTTTCATATACTCGGTGAAACTATCCACCGCAGTTTGTTTAGGTTCTATGGCATCGAAGTGGCCCTGGCGCCAGTGATCTATCAGTTTGAGCAAATAGCCTGTTTGCACTTCGCTCATTTCAATCACCGAATAATTGCCAATAGGCGAGTTGGGGCCAAGCATCAGGAAATTATTGGGAAAGCCGGGCAAACAGATGGAGCGATAGGTCTTAATTTTATGCTCCCAGGCCTGGTTAATGTCCAACCCGTCGCGGCCTTTTACTTCCATCGGGCGCATATAGGCGACAGGGTCAAAGCCAGTGGATAATACCAGCACATCCAGTTCATGCTCGCGCCCGTCTTTGGTAAGCACCCCGCGTTCGGTTATGCGTTCGATACCCTCGGTGACCACATCGACATTGCTTGCCTGAAGTGCGGGAATAAATGTATTGCTGATAATAATGCGCTTACAACCCACCGCATAATCCGGGGTGAGTTTTTTACGAAGGTCAGGGTCTTTCACCGCGAAGCGCATATAGTTTTTGCAAATCTGGCTGAACAAAAAGCGCTGCGGCTGTTTACCGATCACGGCTTTGGTCAATAGCTGAGCCAGCCCCCAGTTGTAGAACTTTTTAAGCCGCGCCAGCTTTTTCGGGTTGCTGCGCAGGGTCTGTTTTGTCTGTTCAGACACCTTTCGATTCCCCAGGGGCAATACCCATTGCGGCGTGCGCTGAAATACGGAAAGTTTGGTGGCAACCTTGGTCAGCTCTGGAATCACCTGGGATGCGGTAGAGCCGGTACCGATGATGCCTATCCTTTGGCCCGCGAGCTCGACACTGTGATCCCACTGCGCGGTGTGAAACAGACTGCCGCGAAAGGTGGCTATGCCTTCAATATCGGGCATTTTTGGGTGGTGCAAAATGCCAGTGCTGTTAATCACAAAATCCGCGACCAGCGTTTTTCCTTTACTGCTGGTTACCGTCCATTTGGCATTGTCGTAAACGCAGGATGTAACCGATTCATTAAAATTCACCCGCTCGGTAACGCCGTATTTATCGGCCACCCCCTCAAAGTATTGTTGTATTTCGTCGCCGTGGGCAAACAAATGGCTCCAGTTCGGATTGGGTTCAAATGAGTAGGTATACATAGGCGCCGGCACATCGCAGGCCACACCGGGGTAAGTGTTTTCCCGCCATGTGCCGCCCACTTTGTGACTTTTTTCAAAGATATGCACGTCGCTAATGCCCGCTTCTTTGAGCTTTATCGCCAGCAATATACCAGTCATACCTGCGCCGATAACGACCACGGTGGGGTTGCGCTGCCTATCCACACTCATTGTTTTTGTCCTTGTCCTTGCCCTTCAACTTGACTTTAACAGCCGCGCCATTTGGGTTGGCGTTTCTCGGCAAAGGCCTGCGCGCCCTCGAAAAAATCATCGCTGTTAAGCAGATTGTCAAACACCGTTGTCGGCATGGTGACAGCCTCGTCCACACTGGCGCAGTGGGCGGTTTTATTGAGCAGTTCCATGGTGCTGCGCACAGATACCGGCGACACTGTGCAAATCATTTTGGCCAGTTCCAGCGCCTTGTCCATGACCTGATCTGGCTCTACCGCGTAGTTGATAAGACCCAGAGCCAGCGCCTCATCAGCGTCGATGGCCTGGGCGGTTACTAACATTTCCATGGCTTTTTTAAGACCGATCTGCCTGGTCAAACGCTGTACGCCCCCTGCACCCGCAATCAAACCGACCTTGGGTTCTGGCAAACCCAACTGCGCTTGCCTGGATGCCACGATCATGTCGCAGGCCATCGCAATTTCCAAACCACCGCCCAGAGCGTGACCGTTTACCGCTGCAATAATCGGTTTGCTGCGCCCCACTCTGCTGGTAAGGCCCGCAAAGCCAGTTTTGGGAATCCACATAGGCTGGCCGGTGGCCATGTATTTAAGGTCATTCCCCGCAGAAAACGATTTATCGCCCGCACCAGTAATAATGGCTACCCAAAGCGTATTGTCCTTTTCAAAGGCATTAAAAATGCCCTCCAGTTCTTCGTTGGCGGGGGGATGCAGGGCATTGCGCGCTTCGGGGCGATTCATGGTAACGGTTAATATGTGACCCTGTCGCTCAACCAGACAATGCTCATAACTGGCTTGAAAAGTATCCACCACTGCCGGGCTGAACTGATGCAAGTGCTCAGGGCTAAACGCAAAACGATTGCCTTTGGGGTCGGTCTCGACATAAATCGTCGCACCCAACGCCTCGCCCTTTTCTACGGTTTGCAGGGTCTCGCCATCCAAAAAAGCATTGATAGCATAAAAGCGTTTATGGTTGTGTTTTAAGCGGCCAATAATCGCACAACCCAGCGGCTTGCCCTTGTGATAATTCACCGTGTAAGTCTCTAAAACAGCCTCGCCTTCGGGTGAATAGTCAATTTCCGGTTTTTCCTGAGCATCCACTTGCTGTTGGTAGGCCGCACTGGAACAGGGCTGCCAGTTCGAGCATGGCGCGGTGGAATAAATACCCACGGAGTGTTTGGACATCCAGCCGCCGTTGCCATACGCCAGACCAAAACTGCCGGGGTCTTTGCGCAGGGTGTGGGCAAGTTCGGCAATGCCGTGCATGGTGTAGTTATTGCCCGGCCCGCCAAAAAAGGGCAATCCGCCGGTTTGGGTGAGCGGACGCGGGTCATCTGCAGCGATACCTAAAACGCCGCGCGCTTCACTGACCACGATGGGAAAACAACTGTAAATATCGAAATGCTGAATGTCGTCGCTGTGTTTTCCCGCCTGTTCAAGTGCACCCAGTAAAGCCTGCTGCATCGCTTTTGACTGACCCAGCTTGGGGCGTTCCAACATCACCCGCTCTTTGGTATCGGTATAGCCGTGCAGATACAGCCACTTGTCTTCAGCGATGCCAAGCTCCCGCGCCTTGGCAACGGTAGTCAACAACAGTGCCGCACCCTGGTTCACGCCGTCTTTTGCAATCACAGCTTTGGGGTATGGCGACACCAACAGCCGATTTTTTTCCGTCACGGTCATTAATTCCTCTGCGCTGTAACGCTTTGGAAACATCGACAGCGGGTTTTGCTCGGCCACCTCGGTAAACGGCGCAAACACTTCACCCATGGCTTGCTGATAAGTCGCCAGGTCTTGCCCCAGTTCTTTACGGCGCGCATTTTCCATAAGACCGTAAAACTGCATCGGCGTCATTAAGTTATGCTCGAACTCAAGCCGGGTAAGCAGGTGATTACCATCGCTGCGGCCGCGGTTTTCCAACTGGCCTTCGATCTCCTCGTGCCAGTTGAGCTTGACGCCCTGGCGCGATGCGGCCCTGATATTGGCGATTGCCTCGGCGCCAGTGAGTAACACCAGCTCGCATTCACCCGCGTTCAGTTTTTCAAAAAACTCACCCAGCAGCTTTTGCGGCGACTGTCCGCCCACTATTTCATATACCGCCTGCTTAGGCGTGGCATTGATCCGCCTGGCCACCGCGCGGGGAAAGTTGTCGGGCATACCGAATGGACAGTTCGACATAGGAAAGGAATCAGCGAAGGTGCGCACCGCCGCCACCACGTCAATCGCCTCGGCAAGATTGGCTGCGCCTGCGTCCTGCAAGGCCAGCGCCGCAGCCTTCGCGGCGATATCGGCGTGGGATGAGGCCTGGGTCAAATCATCGGGAACGGGCTCGGTCACCTGACCCACGCCAACCAATATTGGGGTTTTGCCATCTATATTGCTCACCTTGCGCTCCTCCTGTGATTAGCTGTGGCAGGAATTGATTTCGCGATTTTGTACCAGGCATTGTCAAACTGACAGTGATTTTTGCCCCAGTCTGGCACTTTGTTATTTTTCGCTCATTAAGTTGGCAGTTGTTGCCAATGTATTTTTCCTTAGAGCACCTAAGATGCCCCTACCTCACTCAAAAGAGCAACGGAACTCATCATGGCACTTACCTTTGACACAGCAAGGCTACACAACCCCGCCCTGCAAGAAACTCACCATCAGTGGCGCGAGCAACTGCGCCGCTTTATCGACAAAGAAATCAGCCCCTATGTGGATGAGTGGGACGAACAGGGCTTTCTGCCGGAAGAGCTGTGGGCCAAGGCCGCCGAATTTGGCCTGCTGGGTATCGGCTATCCCGAGGAATACGGCGGTTTATCCGCAGGCATAGACATCCACCATGCCAACATCCTCTCCGAGGAACTCGCTCGCACCAGCCTGGGCGGTCTGCCCTCTTCTTTGCTGTCCCACGGCATTGGTATGCCGCCGGTGGTGGCCTTTGCCAATGACGCGCTCAAACAGGAAATCATTCCGCCGGTGCTCGCAGGTCGCAAACGCATTTGTCTGGCCATCACCGAACCTTCCGGTGGTTCTGATGTAGCGAATTTACAAACCACTGCCGTGCACGACGGCGATGACTACATCGTAAACGGCAGTAAAACCTTCATATCCGGCGGCATGGGTTCACACTGGGCCACTACTGGTGTGCGTACCGGCAGTGAGGGTGCGGCGGGCGTCTCTGTTTTGGTCATCCCCCTTGATGCGCCAGGCGTAAGCCGCACGCCACTGGATAAAAAACAGGGCTGGTGGTGTAGCGATACCGCAACGCTTTACTTTGACAATGTGCGTGTGCCCGCCAGCAATCTACTGGGCGCAGAAGGTCACGGCTTTTTGGTGATTGCCAACAACTTTAACGCCGAGCGCCTGGCAATGGCGGTGATGATGGAAGCCAGCGCCCGAGTGTGTTTGGAAGAGGCTGTCAACTGGGCGCAAGAACGCAAAACCTTTGGCAAACGCCTGGCCGATCATCAGGTAATTCGCCATAAAATCACCCAGATGAAACAACGTATCAATTGCTGCCAAACCTATATCCAGCACTGCAGCAATGCGGTAGCAAATGGCACTGCGGATTTCGGCGACCTCGCCTTATTAAAAGTGCAGTGCAGCGAAACCATGGAGTTTTGCGCCCGCGAAGCCATGCAGATTTTGGGCGGCATCAGTTATATACGCGGCAATAAAGTTGAGCGTATTTACCGCGAAGTGAGAGTCAACGCCATCGGCGGTGGCTCTGAGGAAATCATGCGGGATTTAGCCTCGAGAGCCTACGGTCTTTAAGCTTAGAAGTTTTAAGCTGAGCTGGGCGCAACAGTTGTTGTGTTGCGCCCCTGCTGAGACGACGTAGATGAGATAACAAAGGGTTAGTCGTCCCATAAAGACAAAATCTGTCCCATGGATGGATTCGACGCATTGTTCAGCACCTTGCGATATACCGCTTCGACCTGAGCTAAACCGCGGGATTTTTCCACCGTCATCCAGTTCGATGTGTGCGGAATAAAATCCGCCCAGGCGCGGCCTACGTTCATTAAAAACTGCTCGCGGCCTGTATCCTGGATATGCGCTTGCGCAAAGCCTGGGGCAAAGAAAATCTCAGGGGCAGCACCGGGCAAGTCTTTATCCGCTCCCTGGCGCTCGTCCCAATGGGTTGCACCTACCAGCGTGGATTTTTTCAGGGCATCGCCAAAATGCCGGTGCACTTTGGCCAAGACCTCGCCATTGCCCGCCATATCCACAAAAGCCGAGGCAACAAGGGGCAGTGTTTCGACCTCATCGTAGCTGATCACTTTGTCGTAATAACCCAGCGAAATCACAAAATCACGGTTTGACGCACTGGTCAAACCGATCACTTCCAAATCACGTTTAGCGAGCAAACCGGCAAGGCCGATAGCGGTTTTGCTTGATGCGCTGGTCAGCAAAATACTCTCTGCGCCAAAAAAATCATTTTGTGCGTGAAACACGTCAAGTAAAAAAGAGGTGGTAAACAAGGGTCTGAACAAACTGATCAAACCCTCGTTTTCCGGGCTGTACACAGGATCTTGCGCAGTAAACGTGTACTGATTGTAAATCGGCGAACGCGGTGCGCGATGGGACACGACATCCATAAAACCGTGTTCATTCACATGCCCCGGCTCAACCATAAGATGAGTGGACATAGGCAGATAACCGTATACTCTATCGCCCTCTTTCACGCCCTCCGCTTTTGAGGCTAGGACATCGGCAAAACCCCACACGGGAATTCTGCCAAAACCCTCGGGCGCGGGGAAAAAATCCCAGTAGGAAAAAGCATCACCCAGTAAAGCATAGGTAATATTATTCGCGGTAAAGGAAAAATTATCGACTTTTAACAAGGCTTGTCCAGGTGCGATATCAGCGATGCTATTGTGCTCAAACTGCACCTTGGACAAATCGCTTTTATCGACCATAAAATCCACGTTTTCTATACTCATTTTTTCTTCCTCATTCATCGAGCTGTTGTTTGGCGCGCGCAAATGCCTGCAGTGCTTTGTCGATATCATCATCGCTGAGCGCGGCGGACATTTGCGTGCGAATTCTGGCTTTACCCTTTGGCACCACCGGAAAAGAAAACGCCACAGCGTAAACCCCTTCTGCCAACAACAGCTCCGCAAAGCGCGCCGCCTTGGCCGCATCGTAAATCATTACCGGCACGATAGGATGCTCACCTGCAAGCACATCAAAACCCAGCGCCTCCAAGCCTGCCCTGAAGCGCGCCGTGTTGTCCTTTAAACGCTGACGCAAGGCGGGCTCTTCATCCACCAGTTTAATTGCCTTAATCGCACCGGCGACCACTGGCGGCGCCACGGTGTTAGAAAACAAATACGGGCGCGAGCGCTGACGCAACATATCGACGATTTCCTGACGCGCGCTGGTATAGCCACCAGAAGCACCACCCAGCGCTTTGCCCAGCGTGCCGGTGATAATATCCACCCTATCCATACAACCGCGCAGCTCGTGCGTGCCCCGGCCAGTCTCGCCCACAAATCCAGTGGCGTGGCAGTCATCAAAATGCACCAAAGCATTGTAGCGCTCAGCGAGGTCACAGACCTCGTCTAAACGGGCGATGTAACCATCCATGGAAAACACACCATCGGTGGTGATTAGCTTAAAGCGCGCGCCCGCTGCATCGGCGTCTTTTAACCGCTGCTCTAAATCCGCCATATCGTTATTGCGATAGCGAAAGCGCCTGGCTTTGCACAATCTGACACCGTCAATAATCGACGCGTGGTTAAGCTCGTCGGAAATAACCGCATCTTCAGGGCCTAGCAGTGTTTCAAACAAACCACCGTTGGCATCGAAACAGGAGGGATACAAAATCGTGTCAGGCATACCTAAAAACGCACTGATCTGACGTTCCAGTTGTTTGTGCAGGGTTTGCGTGCCGCAAATAAAACGCACCGAGGCCATACCGTAGCCCCAGTCCTTCAGCCCCTGCATGGCGGCGGCATTAACCGCGGGATGCTGGGCAAGACCCAGGTAATTATTCGCACACAGATTAAGCAATTTGTCGTCTCGCACCGTCACCTGGGCACCCTGGGGGCCGTTGATCAAGCGTTCGTGCTTATAGAGTCCGGCATCCTTAATGTCGCTGAGCTGCGCGGTTAAATACTCCTGAAACTGATCGTACATAACACTATGCCTCCCAATTTAAAATGACTTTACTGGCCTGGCCCCGCTCCATTTCGTCAAAACCGTGCTGAAACTCCGTGTAAGGCAGGCGATGAGTGATAACCGAAGACACGTCCAGCCCCGAATCGATCATCACTGACATTTTGTACCAGGTTTCGTACATTTCTCGCCCGTAAATGCCTTTTAAAGTCAGCATATTAAACACCACCTTATTCCAATCAATCGTGGTGTCTTTTGCGGGAATACCTAAAATGGAAATCTTACCCCCGTGACACATATTATCGACCAGTTCGTTTAAGGCCTGCGGGTTGCCCGACATCTCCAGGCCAACATCAAAGCCCTCGGACATGCCCAATTCTTTTTGTATTTGCGCAACGCTCTGCCGCTTAACATTGACGGTGCGGGTTGCACCAAGCTGCCTGGCAAGTTCAAGGCGTTTGTCGATCACATCGGTAATCACCACATGGCGCGCACCCGCGTGACGACACACCGCCGCCGCCATCGCGCCAATCGGCCCCGCGCCGGTAATCAACACATCTTCACCCAACAAATCAAATTGCAGAGCCGTGTGCACTGCATTACCCAGGGGATCAAAGATCGCGGCGATATCCAAATCGACGCCGGGGTGGTGTTCCCAGACGTTGGACATGGGCAGGGTTACATATTCAGCAAAACAACCTGGTCGGTTCACCCCAATACCCGATGTCTGATGACACAAATGTCGGCGCCCTGCCATGCAGTTTCTACAACGCCCGCAAACCACATGCCCTTCGCCGGAGACGATCTGCCCTGGGTGAAAGTCGTTGACGTTGGAACCTACCTCGACAATCTCACCGACAAACTCATGCCCGACCACCATGGGCACCGGAATCGTCTTTTGCGCCCACTCATCCCACTGATAGATATGCATATCCGTGCCACAAATTGCGGTGCGCTTAACTTTTATCAGGACATCGTTGATGCCCACCGTCGGCATGGCGACATCGTCCAACCAGATACCTTTGCTCGCTTCTTTTTTAAGCAGTGCTTTCATGTTGAGCCTTCCTGAACCCAAAAATCACCACCGCATTGTACGCCTGAACAGGCCCAAACGCACCGCCACGGGGTATTTATCCGGGTCAGCCCGGTATTTCACCAGTAAATGGAATTTTCGGGAAAATGTTCACAACAGCACCGCAGGGGTAAGGTGCAGGCAAAAAAAAAGAGCCCACAGGAGGACTCTTTTTGATATGGCGGAGAGCGAGGGATTCGAACCCTCGATAGGGGTTAACCTATACACCCTTAGCAGGGGTGCGCCTTCAGCCACTCGGCCAGCTCTCCGGGGTGTGTCGCAGGAGAACTTAGCGATCTCCAACTAACAGGCGCGGCATGATACCACAACTGTGCAAAAAACAAAGGGCTTATCCGTCGTTTTCTGCGTCTCCCGGATGGTTTTGGTCGTCTTGAATACGCTTGTAGACTTCTTCACGGTGTACGGCAACATCACGCGGAGCATTCACTCCCAGGCGCACCTGGTTACCTTTAATGCCCAGAAAAGTGACTTTGATATCATCTCCCACCATCAAAGACTCACCCACTCGACGCGTTAAAATCAACATGTTAGAAAACCCCGTTTGAGACTATGCCTGCCCCTTTGACAGCTTGCCACGTGTTTCGTCGTTTTTGTTACCGCAGCTCTGATAACAGAAAGGTGAATAATACCACGAAATTACAAACAAATCTTTTATTTTTATCAAGTGACCGCTTTTGACGAAACGTCTGTGGAGTTAACCCTGAGGCCTATGCTGCGGCCTCATCAATGGGTTCTTTTTCCAGTCCAAACGAAGAATGCAGCGCTCGCACCGCCAATTCCAGGTATTTTTCATCCACAATTACGGAAATTTTAATCTCCGAGGTGGTAATCATCTGGATATTGATACCCACCTCAGCCAGTGCGGCGAACATCTGACTGGCGACGCCCGCGTGGGAACGCATACCTACGCCGACAACCGAGACTTTGGCGATTTTATTATCAGCGCGCACTTCCCTGGCACGCAACTCGCCAGCGGTGCGCTCTAAAATGGCTTGCGCGCGCGGCAGTTCACTGCGCGACACGGTAAACGTGAAATTGGTCGTATTATCTTCAGACATATTCTGAATAATTACGTCCACTTCAATATTGGCATCGCCAATCGGGCCGAGAATTTTATAGGCGACTCCCGGCATATCCGGCACACCGAGAATAGTCAGTTTCGCTTCATCGCGATTAAACGCAATACCGGCAATGGTTGGTGTTTCCATACTGTCGGGTTCCTCTAAGGTAATCAGTGTGCCCGGGCCTTCTTTAAAACTGTGCAGCACACGCAGGGGTACATTGTACTTTCCAGCAAATTCCACAGAGCGTATTTGCAACACCTTTGAGCCCATGCTGGCCATTTCCAGCATCTCTTCAAAGGTAATCTGCTCCAGCCGCCGCGCCTCTGCTACCACACGCGGATCGGTAGTGTAAACGCCGTCCACGTCAGTGTAGATCTGGCATTCATCGGCTTTGAGCGCCGCCGCCAGCGCCACTGCGGTGGTGTCTGAGCCGCCGCGCCCCAGAGTCGTGATATTGCCGTGTTCATCCGCCCCTTGAAAGCCCGCAACGACGACCACTCGTCCCGCCTCCAAATCTGCGCGAATGCGGTGGTCGTCAATCTTGCGAATACGTGCTTTGGTGTGGGCTTCATCGGTAAGAATACGCACTTGCGAACCATTGTAGGAGCGCGCTGGCACCTTGCGCTTGGCAAGCGCCATGGACAACAAAGCCGTGGTGACCTGCTCACCCGTAGAAACCAGCACATCTAACTCTCGTGCAACCGGATTCTCTTGAATCTCTTTGGCAAGACCGATTAAACGGTTGGTTTCACCGCTCATTGCCGACACCACAACCACGATCTGGTGACCCAGCGCGGCAAAACCCGCCACTTTATCCGCCACCGCTTCTATACGTTCAACACTGCCTACAGAAGTACCGCCAAATTTTTGTACAATCAAACTCATCTGCTGCTTAACTCAATCACAAGCCCGACTCGGGAAAAAATAAGAAGTATCTATTTAACACCAAAGACGCGGTGAATTAAAGCTGAGCAAAAAATGATGTGTGAATACCTCACGACCGCTGCTGCTCGACCCAGCCGGGCACCTCTGCCAGCACCGCATCCAGGGCCGCCACATCACTGCCACCACCTTGCGCCATATCGGGTCTGCCGCCGCCTTTACCGCCCAATTTGGTGGCGAAATGCCGCATTAAATCCCCCGCTTTGATCTCAGAACACAGTGACTTGGTAACACCGGCGGTCAGCGCTATTTTTTCGCCATTCACCGCTGCCAGGAAAATCACCGCTTCGCCCAGTTTGTTTTTTAACTGATCGACGGTATCGCGCAGGGATTTCGGGTCGACGCCGTCCAAACGTGCGGCCAGCACTTTGCAGCCTGCCACATCCACCGCCCGACTGCCGAGATCATCGCCCGCCGCTGCGGCGAGCTTATGCTTTAACTGCTCCAGGGCTTTTTCCTGCTCGCGGGCGTGATCGCGCAGCATTAACACCTTGGCAGACAGGGTGTCGGGACGGGCTTTCACCAGCTCACAGGTCTCGCGCAGCTCTCTGTCTTGACGATGTAATACCGCCAGTGCGCCGCTGCCGGTTACCGCTTCGATACGACGCACCCCGGCGGCCACGCCGGATTCCGAGACAATGCGAAACAGGCCGATATCACCGGTGCGGTTAGCATGGGTACCGCCGCACAGCTCCACCGAGAAGCGATTTGCACCCATTGTCAGTACGCGCACTTCATCGTCGTACTTTTCGCCAAACAGCGCCATCGCACCGGATTCAATGGCTTTATCCATCGCCATCAACTCGGTGGCAATCGGCGTATTGGCGCGCACCTGTTCGTTGACGCGCAGCTCCACCTGTGCCAGCGTCTCGGTATCCACCGCCTCGGGGTGGGTGAAATCAAAACGCAGGCGGTTGGCATCGACCAGCGAGCCCTTTTGCAGCACGTGATCGCCGAGAATTTCTCGCAATGCAGCATGTAATAAATGCGTAGCAGAGTGGTTTAAACGAATCGCACCGCGCACCTCGCTGTTAACCTTGGCGGTCAGCACATCACCGACATGAACCTCACCCGATTCCACGAGCACGTGATGCAAATGGTGAGCGCTGGCCTTGGTGGTATCGGACACCTGCATCACCACCGAGGTGTTTTGCAGATAACCGCTGTCGCCCACCTGCCCGCCGGATTCGGCATAAAACGGTGTGCGATCAAGCACGACCACACCCTTTGATGAGGCCGCCAACACGTCACAGGGCTCGCCGTCGCGCAGCAGCGCCACCACCGTGGCCTCGCCGTCCAAATCCCCATAGCCGGTAAACTCCGTGGCGCCGTCGAGCTTCAACACATCGTTGTAATCCACCTTGAAGCTGCCCGCTTCCTGGGAATGCAGGCGCTGCTCTGCCATGGCCTGATCGTAACCGGGAATATCCAATGCCAAACCGCGCTCGCGGGCGATATCGCCGGTTAAATCCACGGGAAAACCGTGGGTGTCATACAGCTTGAAAATCACATCGCCGGGGATGGTATCGCCGTCTAAGTGTTCGATCACCTGCGACAGCAGTGCCATGCCCTTATCCAGGGTTTTGGCGAACTGCTGCTCTTCCGCAAGCAACACTTTTTCGATATTGGTTCGCTGTGTTTCAAGTTCTGGATACGCCGCAGCCATTTGCGCGGCCAGCTCCGCTACCAGCTTGTAGAAAAAGGGCTGTTTTGCACCCAGTTTATTACCGTGGCGAACCGCGCGGCGAATAATGCGGCGCAACACGTAGCCGCGACCCTCATTGCCAGGCACCACGCCGTCAGCAATTAAAAATGCGCAGGAGCGAATATGATCGACAATCACCCGCAGTGAACTGTGTTGTAAATCCTGTACACCCAGGATGTCGGCTGCGGCCCTAATTAAAGCCTGAAACAGGTCAATTTCGTAGTTGCTGTGCACGTCCTGCATTACTGCGGCGATGCGCTCAAGTCCCATGCCGGTATCCACCGATGGGTGAGGCAGTGGCGCCATATGGCCACTGGCATCGCGGTTATATTGCATAAAGACCAGATTCCAGATCTCAATATAGCGATCTAAATCGTCGTTTTCACTGCCGGGCGGGCCACCGGGCACATCCGGGCCGTGGTCATAAAATACTTCTGAGCAAGGCCCACAGGGGCCGGTATCGCCCATTTGCCAAAAATTGTCTTCATCCAAACGGGAAAACCGCTCGGGGTTGACTTTCATTTCATCCAGCCAGATCGATGCCGCCTCATCGTCAGAGACATGCACTGTCACCCACAGGCGTTCTTCGGGCAAGCCGAGCACCTCAGTTAAAAAATCCCAGGCAAATTTGATGGCTTCGCGTTTGAAATAATCACCAAAACTGAAATTACCCAGCATTTCAAAAAAAGTGTGGTGACGCGCGGTGTAACCCACGTTTTCTAAATCGTTGTGCTTGCCACCGGCGCGCACACAGCGCTGACTGGAAGTGGCGCGATTGTAGGAGCGCGGATCCGTGCCTAAAAACGTATCTTTAAACTGATTCATACCCGCATTGGTAAACAGCAAGGTAGGGTCGTTGTTCGGCACCAAGGAACTGCTGGGCACACGCTGGTGTCCCTGTTCCTCAAAGTAGCGCAGAAACGCTTCGCGAATCTCTACGGTTTTCATGGTATATCTCACATAAAAAACGCCGCCTGTGCGGCGTCGATAGAAGGTTTTGTGGGTTTACGAAGCCAGAGACCGCTCGGGAAAAGCCTGCCCAGCCAGCAGATGCATGTGTACGTGAAACACCGTTTGCCCTGCACTTTCGCCGTTGTTCAGCACCAAACGGAAAGCCTCTTGCACACCTAATTGCACAGCCATTTTCCTCGCCACCAGCATCAAATGCCCCAGTAAGGCCTGATCGTCCTGGGTGGCGTCCACCAGGCGGGGAATTTCCCGACGCGGAATAATCAAAAGATGTACCGGCGCCTGTGGGTTGATATCGCGAATGACAATACAGTGCTCATCTTCGTGAAGCTTATCCGCGGGTAATTCACCGTTGATAATTTTGCTAAATACCGTGCTCATCACTCACCCCAGCTTTTCGTCAGCGGTCATGTGCCGCGCTTCGCTCTCCAGCATCACCGGAATTCCGTCGCGCACGGGGTAGGCCAAACCACTGGCCTTACAAAGTAACTCGTTGTTTTCCTTATCATATTCAAGTGGCGCTTTGCTTACGGGGCACACTAAAATACTCAGCAACTTATCGTCAATCATGCTCTACAACCAAAGGATTTTGTGAAAGCCTGCAAGTATACCTTGTTTTTAGGCCGTGTTGCGATACTCATCGCTGCGCGGGTTCTGGCATCGGCGGCACCAGCAGTTGTGGGTCCACGCGGCGGTTGCGCCAGCTCATACGCCAATCCAGATGGGGGCCGGTGGCGCGACCTGTGGCACCGACTTCACCGATCACAGCGCCGGTTTTCACTTCCTGGCCCACCTCCACCAGCACCTTGCTCATATGCAAAAAGCTGGAAGACAGGCCGTAGCCGTGATCCAGAATAACCGTGCCACCAGAGAAGAACAGATCTGGCTCGGCCAGGGTAATCACCCCAGGCCCCGGCGCGAGCACCGGCGTGCCGGTGGGCCTTGCCACATCGACACCGTAGTGCGGGTTACCTGGCACACCATTGTAGAAACGCTGACTGCCGTAAACGCCGGAGATACGACCCATGAGCGGCCACTGCAGCCCATCGATGACGGCCTGTATCAAATCAGGCCGGCGCAGACGCTGCGCTTTGGCCGCGCGCACCAGTTTGCGCTCACGGGCGATGCGATCCAAATGTTCTTTTGAGGGCGTTACCGTGCGTTTGGGTACGCCTTCTACGCGGGAAATATGGTAATCCCGAGACGCGATATGCAAGCGCTGATGACATTTTTGCGGACCACTGATCTCAAGCAGCGCTGTTTTCTTGGCATTGCGGCTAAAACCGAGCAAAAACCAGCCGTTGTCGAGTACATCCAGTGCTTCACCATTGAGAAGTACCACGCTGCCCGGTGCCACCTTTGCCCAGGTAAACACCCCTTGCTGAAGCGGCTGGGCAAAATCAACGCAGTTCTTGTCACCGTCTGATGACCCCGCAGCCGCATTGAGCGCCAGTAGTAAACCGACAAGAACAACAAATAAACGCATGATTTAATCCTCACTGGGTTTTTCATAATGTATATCGACAATCCACCAGTGCACATCACCTTCGGGCGTGCGCACAACAGCCTCGTCGTCCACCTGTTTTTTCAACAGTGCCCGAGCCATCGGCGAATCGATAGAAATGTAGTGCTTGTTAGCGTAAATCTCCTCACTGCCCACAATACGAAACCGGCGTTCATCACCTGCCTCGTTTTCTACGCTAACCCAGGCGCCGAAAAACACCTTGCCCTCTTGCTGTGGAGAATAATCGACGACCTGATAATTCTCTATACACTTGCGCAAATAACGCACTCGACGGTCAATTTCGCGCAGGCGTTTTTTGTTGTACTGATAATCGGCATTTTCGCTGCGATCACCAAGCGATGCGGCCCAACTCACCTTTTTAGTCACGTCGGGGCGTTCGACGCGCCACAGGGTATCAAGCTCCTGCCGCAGAGCTTCAAAGCCCGCGCGGGTGATAATTGGGGTAACGCCTTTGGAAGTCTTTGCCATATTGCTCAATCGTCCAGTGCCGCGTAAATCATGTTTTCCAAAGTGCTGCGAATTGGATAGGTACTGGACGGGATCAACTGGGTCATAAAAATGAGCACCAGTTGCTCAACAGGATCAACCCAAAAAGCAGTGCCGGCCATGCCGCCCCAGGAAAAAACGCCCTCCGAAGCCGGAGAACCCTGCGCGGCGGCATCAATACGCCGCGCAAAGCCCAAACCAAAACCCACGCCCTCGTAGGTTGTTTCGCTGAAAGAGCCCACCGCATGTCCGGTTAAATCCGCGCCGCCAGGCAAATGATTGCGCGTCATCAGGGCAAGCGTACGCGAACCGAGTATACGCTGACCATCCAGGGTACCGCCCGCCAACAACATCTGGCAAAAACGATAATAATCGTGCATGGTCGACAGCAGCCCACCGCCGCCGGAATAATACTCCCTGGCGGCGTAGTCGCTGTTTTGGCCATCGTCCTGCAAAACCATTTTTTGCTCCGCATCAAAACTGTAGCAGGACGTCAAACGCTGCACTTTTTCAGGCGCAATGGTAAACCCTGTATCACGCATATCCAAAGGCTCAAAAATAGTTTTGTGCAAAAAATCGGGCAGAGGCATGTCCGCCAATACTTGTACGAGATAACCCACAACGTCGGTCGCCACAGAATAATTCCAGCAGGAACCAGGCTGATACGCCAGGGGTAATTCGGCCAACTGCTCGATCATGGTATCAAGTGTATATCCTGGCGCGGGGCGCCCGACACCCAACTTGCGATAGGCGCTGTCGATGTTGTTTGCGCGCATAAAATCATAGGTCAGGCCCGCCTGGTGGCTGAGCAAATCGGCAATGTTCATCTCCCGCTGACAGGGCACGGTAATAAAATCGGGCCATACGCCGGTTTTGTGCACGCGCAGGTTCTTGAACTGGGGAATATAGCGAGAAACCGGATCGTGCAGGGAAAATAATCCCCGTTCAAATAACATCATCAACGCTACTGAACTTACCGGCTTGGTCATCGAATAGATGCGAAAAATACTGTCTTGTGCCAGCGATGTTTGCCGCTCGATATCGGCCATGCCCTGCACGTCGTAAAAACACAGCTCACCGCGTCGCGCCAGTAAAGTTGCCGTGCCAGGGTAACGCCCGGCGTTGACATAGTGATCCCGCAAATACTGTGAAACACGCGCAAGCTGTGCTTCATTGACCCCAACACTGCCGGGGCTTACCACTTTCATTACCGCTTCTCCTTGTCTTCCTCGTGCTGCGCCGATGCGCGTAAACGCTTAAAAACCGCCGGTTTCTGGTTTTTTAAATCCTGTTTTTCACCGGGGTCATTGCGAACATCGTACAAACGCTCCACCGAGCTGCCATCGCCGTCAAAGCGCAGCCATTTGTAATCGCCATCCATGACCGCCCGCCAGTTTTTCATGCGCCAGTACAGGGGTTTTTCGCGCTTTGGCGGCTTACCCTCTAACCAAAGTGGCAACTGCGAAACGCCATCGCTCGCCGGGCTTTTCACGCCGGCAAGTGCGGCAAAAGTCGGCAGCATATCCCAAAATGCCGAGGGCGACTCTGACTGACCACCCGCTTTAATATGTCCCGGCCACCACACCACAGTGGGTACGCGAATCCCCCCTTCCAGGGCCATGCCCTTCAAACCTTTCAAGGCGCCACTCGCCTGAAAAAACCCGAGGTTTGCAAGCCCGCGCACGCCGGTAGGGCCGTTGTCGGATGAAAAAATCAACACCGTGTTATCAGCCATGCCTTGTTGCTTAAGCATGGCCACCAGGCGGCCAAGACTGTCATCCAGTTGACTGACCATTTCCGCATAACCGCGCATTTCCTCTGGCCAGGCCTCGCCCCGATAGCGCGCCGGCCCAGGGTACTGCGCACCAACACCGTCAATCGCCGCCAGCTCATTGTTTAAATGCGGCAAGGTGACATCGAACTGCAAATAAATCGGCTGCTGTGGCGCACGGCGATGTTGTTGCGCAAGGGTTGCTAGGGCCCAGCTTTCTATGGATAGTGGCGCATAAGTAACGGCGGCTTTCGCCACACGCGCCCGTTTTGAGGTTTGATTGCCAGGCAATTTGACCCGCCTGCCGTTTTCATAAAGATGCTCGGGGTAGTAATCGTGGGCATCCCCCTGATTACTGTAGCCATACCACTGGTCAAAACCCTGCTTTAAGGGATCACCGCTGCTGCCGGGCACACCCAGCGCCCATTTGCCCGCAAAAATCGTATAGTAACCCGCCTGCTGCAACAGCCGCGCCACGGTGATGGTATTTTTGGGCAGCACGTTGTAGCCATTACCCGACACCCCGGTGCTACCTGCGTGACGTCCGGTCATAAAGGCGTAGCGTGAGGGGGAGCACAAGGCGCTGCCCGCGTAGTGGCGATCGAGGCGCAGACCTTCGCGGGCGAGTTGATCGATATGCGGGGTACGAATTTTTTTCTGCCCGAAGGCGCCGAGTTCACCGTAGCCCAGGTCGTCCGCCAGAATGTGAATAATATTGGGGCGCGGCGCTTGCGCGTCTGCCGTCAATGACAGCAGCGCGAACAGCACAATCAATAACTTTTGCATAACGCCGAAGTGCAGTAGTGTAACCCGTGTAAATAAAAAAACAGCGCCGCACGGGCGCTGCTATCCGGAGGTGGACATCTTACCACAAACAATCTGCCAACCCTATTCGCTAAGGCTAAAAAGCTGGGTATTCCCACCTTTGGCAACCACGTTATCCGTGCGCGTACGCTCGGTGGCAAAACGCTGCAAATAATGCGGCCCGCCCGCCTTGGGGCCAGTGCCAGACAGGCCCTGCCCGCCAAAGGGATTCACCCCCGGCACCGCGCCTACCATATTGCGGTTGATATAAGTATTGCCCACTCTGGTTGCGTTAAATACGTCTTGGGCAAAACCGTCAATACGGCTGTGAACACCCAGGGTCAGGCCGTAGCCCGAGGCGTTGATGTCGGCAAGCACCTGCGGCAGCTCGGACACTTTGTAGCGAATGATGTGCAAAACAGGCCCGAACACTTCCTCGGGTAATTGCGATAATCGCTCTATTTCAAAGGCGCGCGGCGCAAAATACGTACCCGCGTGGGTATGTAAGGCGCAAGCCGCTATGAGTTTGGCCTCGCTACGCATACGCTGGTCGTGACGCTCCAGCATATGCTTGGCCTCGGTATCGATCACCGGTCCCACATCCGTGCTCAGTTGCGCCGGATCGTCGATGGTCAATTCCGCCATCGCACCACTGAGCATGTGAATAACATTGTCGGCAATGTCTTCTTGCAGGAACATGACTCGCAGCGCGCTACAGCGCTGCCCTGCACTTTGAAAGGCGGAACTTACCGCATCATCTACCACTTGCTCCGGCAGGGCGGTGGCGTCCACCAGCATCACGTTCAAACCGCCGGTTTCTGCAATCAGGGGCACAATCGGCCCCTCGCGCTCGGCGAGCTGGCGGTTAATCAGTTTCGCGGTACTGGTGGAGCCGGTAAAACAGACACCGCTGATGCGTTCATCCGCCACCAGCGCACCACCCACTGTCGCGCCATCACCGGGCAGCAGATGCAACACATCCGCGGGTACACCGGCCTGGTGCAGCAGCGTCACCGCCTGCGCGGCAATCAGCGGCGTTTGCTCAGCGGGCTTGGCTATCACACTGTTACCGGCCACCAGCGCAGCTACCACCTGCCCTACGAAAATCGCTAAAGGAAAGTTCCAGGGGCTGATACACAAAAAGGTGCCGCGACCGTGCAAAGTTAATTCGTTGATCTCACCGGTGGGCCCGGGTAAATCCTGTTTTGCAAAACTGGCGCGCGCCTGCGCCGCGTAGTAATGGCAGAAATCCACCGCCTCGCGCACTTCAGACAGCGCATCGTCCACCGTGCGCCCCGCCTCTGCGACAATAATCGCCATCAACTCATAGCTGTGCGTCTCAAACAAGGCTGCGGCTTTTTCCAGCACCTGTGCGCGCTGCGCCACGTCGGTATTATCCCAGGCCGCTTGCGCGCGATGCGCCGCATCCAATGCCTGCGCTATGGCCTCGGGACTCGATGACACCACCGTACCCACTTCACGCTGCGTATTCGCCGGGCTGAACACACTTTGACGTGGCCCAGTAAGCCACTTGCCGCTCACTATCGGCGCAGCACGGTACTGATTCTGCCAGACCTGTTCCATGCCGGTGTACAGCGCCGCCACGGAGACCGGATCGGCCAGGTCGATACCCTTTGCATTGTGCCAGGGGCGCGGCTCGCCCTTGTAAAGGTCTGCGGGCAGAGGAATGCGACTGTGGCGAGCTTCGGGATAGGACAGGGTTTCGTCGATGGGGTCTTTAAGCAGTTCCTCGGGCGGCACTTTCGCTTCCAGAAAGCGGTTTACGAAAGAACTGTTGGCGCCATTTTCCAACAGGCGACGCACCAGATAAGGCAATAAATCGCGGTGATTACCCACGGGAGCGTAAACCCGCACAGCCGTATCTGGCGACACTTCCTGCACCTTTTGATACAGCAATTGCCCCATACCGTGTAAGCGCTGAAATTCAAACTGTTTGCCGTCTTGAGTCATATGCTGAATCAAGGCAACCGTATGCGCATTATGCGTCGCAAATTGGGGGAAGATCGCCTCCTGATCGGACAGCAGCACCTGGGCGCAAACCTGATAGGACACATCCGCATGGCATTTGCGGGTAAACACCGGATAGTCGTCAAAGCCCAGCTCTTGCGCGTGCTTGATCTCGCCATCCCAGTAAGCCCCTTTGACCAGACGCACCATAAGACGACGCTTGCTCTCTTTGGCCAGCGCGATCAGCCAACGGGCAACCGCCAGCGCGCGCTTCTGATAGGCCTGCAAAACAAAGCCCAGGCCGTTCCAAGCGGACAAATCCGGGTCGTGGGCGAGATGTTCAAAAATGTCCAGCTCGATGTCCAGGCGATCAGCTTCCTCGGCGTCGATACTAAACCCAATATCACCCTCTTTGGCCATCAGCGCCAATGACTTCACCCGCGGCAGCAATTCCTGCATTACCCGGTGGTGCTGCCGATAGGCATAGCGCGGATGCAGCGCCGAGAGCTTGACCGAGATACCATCGGCCTGCACCTCATCGCCCCCGCGGCGACCCTTAACAATTTCAGTAATGGCCTCGGCGTAGGCGGCGTGATAGCGGCGGGCGTCTTCGTCGGTGCGCGCGCCCTCACCTAACATATCGAAGGAAAAACGGGTGCCGGGGACATTGCCCGCAATGCCTTTTTTAATCGCCTCGGAAATGCTGCGCCCGAGTACATACTGGCCACCCATAATCCGCATGGCCTGTAAAATTGCACGCCGCACCACCGGCTCACCCAGGGAGCTGACCAGTTTTTTCATCCACGAGCCGGTATTGCCAGTGACATCATCGTCCAGCATGACCATGCGCCCGGTCAGCATCAAACCCCACACCGATGCGTTCACAAAGCGCGAACCGGACTTGCCCTTGTGGGACGCCCAATCACCGGAGTGAATTTTCTCCGCAATCAGGCGGTCAGCCGTGTCCTCATCGGGCACACGCAGCAGGGATTCGGCGAGACACATCAGCGCAATGCCCTCCTTGTTGGACAGGCCAAACTCCTGCAAAAAAGCATCCAGGGTGCCCGCTCGATCAGAATCGGCGCGACAGCGCTTGACCAGATCAATAGCAGAAGCAAGCACCGCCTGACGCTGGGCATCATCAAGTGCGTTATTGTCGATAAGATCCGCCATGACCTCAGGCTCTGGCGAACACAACGCCGCGCGAACCTCGCGGCGTATGGATTCAGTTGTTGCAGTCACGTCGTCACCCTCTCAGTCTCGTGATTTCAGCGAACTGTAACATTTCTATCGGTTTTCTTACATGCAGTCGGTCGACCATGCTCAACTTGTTCGGTAAACCAGGGGGGTTCAACCCCTTGTCGAAACCGGCAGAGCCGTGTCTCGTGAACTGCGAGGCGCTTGTGCTGGCAATCGCTTCGGTAACCACAGCGGCGGCGACCGTACCACAGACTTGCTACGCGACGAAGTTGATCTCTGCCAGGGCTGGCTCGGACATTTCACCGAGAGAAAATTACCAACTAAAAAACTGCCGAATACTCGCGGCCTGACGGCGACTGACATCAACCTCATCGCCGTTTTTTAAGACCATCAACAGGGTTCCCGCCGCCACCCCCGGCTCGATTCTGTCAATGGCGCTGATACGGACAATATCGCTGCGACTGGCTTTAACAAAATACTTTGGATCAAGCTTTTGCTCTACTTTACTAAGCGCCATATGTAAATACGTTTTACCATAGGCCGTATAAATTGCTACATGGTTACCCACCGACTCAAAACGGATAATATCCGCGATTTTTACGATTTTATAATCACCGCCAAATTTAAGCAGTAAACCGTGTTCTTGCGGCAACAGCGTGTGTGCGCTGTCTTTTTCCATGGTCAAACGCAGTTTGTTGATCACCGACTCCAAACGATCGCTGTGAACAGGTTTTACGATGTAATCAAACGCACTTAGCTCAAAAGCCTCAGCGGCGTGTTCGCTGTAGGCCGTACAAAACACCATTCGAATATCCTCTGGCGCCACCCTGGCGAAGGCCAGGCCGTCCATATCGGGCATTTTAATATCCAGCAGCACCACGTCTATATCCTGCGTATCCAATATGGCCAGCGCTTCCTGACCCGTGCGTGCCTCACCCACCACGGTCACGCCTTGGAGCTGTTTTAACAAGCGCTTGAGTTCCTCGCGCGCTAAGTTTTCATCATCGACGATGAGCACCTTAAGCATAGGGAAGCTCCATTGTCACAGTGTAGTGGGTACCAGTCTGCTCGGTGCGCAAGCTTGCCTTGTCACCAAACATCAACGCCAGGCGGTGCTCGATGTTGGCAAGACCCAGCGCTGTGCCGCGAGTGTCGGCTCTGCCATAGCAGGTGTTACTGACCTGCAAACGCCAGCGATGCCCGGCCACTTTTTCTGAACTAAAACAGATTTGCCCCCGCTGCCCAGACGGCGCGATGCCGTGCTTGATCGCATTTTCTGCAAACGTCAGTAAACACAGGGAAGGCAATGTCTGCTGTAGCGTGTCGTCAGAAAACGCGGTGGACACCTGCAATCGGTCGTCAAAGCGAACAGTTTCAATCGCCAAATAGCGTTGCGCCATATCCCACTCATCGTACAACGTCGCTTCAACATCGGGCCGCGATTGCATCTGCTGGCGCAACAACTGCGACAACTGGGTAATCATCTCGGCAGCCTTGTCCTGGTCGATAAATATCAGGGCGCGCACACTATTGAGGGTATTGAAGAAAAAATGCGGGTTCAACTGATACGTAAGCTGACGAATCTGGTTGGCTTTGACCTCCTCCTGCAGCACCCGCTTGTTCTGCTGATACTTGTAAACCAAATAACACACAGACCATGTGGTCAGCGTGGTAAAGTTCTCGGCAAGACCCATTACAGCTTTTGTCGGGGCAGAAAACTCACTTTCAAAACCACCGTCGCCGGTTGTTACAGTCATACTCAGAACGTCGGTACCGGTAAAATAGTCGATCTCCCCTATCCCAAAATCGATACATAGGTACAAAAGCGATACCACAAAAAGGTAAGCACCGAGTTTTATCATTTGAATGGGGCGCACACTGACAGTCAGCATTGTGAGGCGCAGGTACGGCCTCAAAAAACAATGGCATATCAGCACCAGTAACAGTGCCTCGACGAACAGCCGTACCAGTATATTCAGTCGCTGCTCATCTGTTATATCAAACATGACAAAAAACAAATAACAACTGAACAGCACATTAGCCACAAAAAACAGCGACATCGCCAATTTGTAAGCGCTGCTGCTGCCCATCTGCGCAAGAAACTGACGAAACAGCGATACACTATTGGACTTATTCATAACGCAGTGCCTCGATCGGTTCGAAGCGCGATGCTTTGAGTGCAGGCAAGGTGCCAAATATAACGCCTAGCATAGCGCTAAAGCCCAGTGCCGCCCACAGTGCCCACGCAGGCACAAGGACATCCACGCTCACCGGCATAAACAACAACACAAACGCAGCAACGCCGTAGCCCAAAATAACGCCTGCCACACCTCCCAATAAAGCCAGTAACATGGCCTCGAACAAAAACTGAGCGAGTACAAAGCGCGACGTAGCGCCCAGTGCTTTCGCGATACCAATTTCCCGGGTGCGTTCGGTAACTGATGACCACATAATATTCATGATACCTACACCGCCAACCAATAAACTAATGCCCACCACACCCGCAGCCACATAGGTGATGGAACGGGTGATATCGCTGAATTGCTGACGGGTTTTCTCTGCGGTTTCAAACTCGAAAAAATCCGGCTCACTCGCCGACAGCTTGCGTCCTTGCCGCAATACAGCGCTCATCGCCTCGATAGTCGGGTGCACTGCAAATTCATTTTTAACCGTAAAAACCACTTCAATACCAAGCTCATCACCCAACAGGGACGATACTGTACTCAGGGGCAAAATAACATAATTATCCTGATCCAGACCAAAAATACTGCCCTTCTTCTCGGCTACACCAATAATGCGGAACCACTCATCTTTAATCTGCACGAACTCGCCCACGGCATCATTCGGCAGACCCAGGCTTTCAATCAGGGAATGGCCTATTACCATCACCCGCCTGCGCCGCTGTTCATCGCCAGGTGACAGATACCGCCCACTGGCGGGATATACATTGACCACCCGCTGATAGGCACTTTCTGTGCCGAGAATTTGCGTAGCAATAGATTTTTGCTTGTGGCGCACATCAGCGCTAAAACTGAAAGCGCGCATTTTCGCCGCCATCTGCACGCGATCAGCAAAGCGGTCGCGAAGTCGCAAATACTCCTGATAAGTTATGGTATTACTGATACCTAACATTTCCTTGCTGGGACTGGTATATGCGCGCAGGGTAATGGTATTGGTACCGAGGTCTTTTAGCTGATGCTCAACCATGGCGCCCAAACCCTGCATAATGGCCACAACGGCAATCACTGCGCTGATGCCGATAACGATACCAAGCGTGGTTAAAAAGCTGCGAAAGCCGTAGGCAATAATCGCTTGCACCGCATAGTGAAATGCCACTCGTGCATCGTGCAACAAGGTGGGAGAATCAATGCCTTGCATCACGTGGCACCTTGAGGCCGGCAGTCCCCACGAATTTCGCCATCGACCAGATATAACTCGCGCTGACAGTGCCTGGCGATATCCGGCTCATGGGTAACCAACACAATGGTTTGTCCCCGCTGGTGAAGCTCATCAAACAAGGCCATAATGTCGGCGCTGGTTTGGCTGTCTAAATTGCCCGTTGGCTCATCACCCAGTAATAGCGCAGGCTCTGTCACCAAGGCACGTGCAATTGCCACGCGCTGACGCTGACCGCCAGACAACTGCCCCGGCAGATTATTCATTTTATCGCCAAGCCCCACGCGCTCAATTATGACTGTGCATTTATTGATACGATCCTGTCGGCTCATACGCTGCAAGCTCAACGGGTACATCACATTTTCGAACACGGATAAACGGGCAAACAAGTAAAAACTCTGAAATACAAAGCCCACGGCCTGATTTCTAAAATGCGCCAGCTCCACTTCATTTGCTTTGCTGAGAGTTTTGCCCGAAAACCGATATTCACCCGAATCCGGCTTCGACAGGCAACCCAGAATATTCATCAGCGTGGATTTGCCCGAACCCGAGGGGCCAGTAATGGCAATGTAGTCGTTTTTATGTAAACTCAAACTCAAATCTTTGAGCGCGACAAATTCGCTGTCACCTATTGCAAAAGACTTGCGTACATTTTCCAACTCTATCAAGGCATTCGCGCTTATGTTCATTGCGCACCACCTGGCGTGTTCACTGCAATCGTCTGGCCGTCTTCCAGACCGGCCATATGACGCGCAGGCCCAACGATAACCGCTTCTCCTGCGGCAATGCCCGTTAACGCCTGCTGGCTAACATCCGAAGAAACACCCAAGGTGATCGCCTGACGTTTTGCGGTATTGTTTTTAACCGACCATACATAGGCGCCTTTATCGTCTTGCAATATAGCCGCAATGGGCACAGCCACGGTGCGCTCAGCAGCGGACACCACAATTTCAGCACGACAACTCATACCAGGATAAAACGGTGCTGCGCCAACGAGGCGCACGTCAACCGGATAGTAAACCCCATGCCCGCTTGACACGTCCTCAAGGTCGGCCTCGTCCACACGCAATCGGGCAATATAGCTGTCGGCTTTTGCCAGGGTCACCAAACTGCTACCGGGAATACTTGCCGCGCTTGGAATAACCGTTTCACCGGGTTTGATACCGACCGTGATTACCAGGGCATCCTCTGGCGCGCGAAATTCTGTTTTCGCAAGGCTGTCTTCGGCCTGAGCAAGTTCGGCCTGCAATTGCTTGAGTCGATACTTTGCACCTTCCAACTCCAGGATACGCAACTTCACTTTATTTTGTGCATCGCTAAGACTATCTTGATCCAGTACATTTTTATCGAACAATTTCCGCAACTGACGTTCTTTGCGTCTATCTTCAGTAAGTAACACATCGAGGCGCGCTATCGCCGTTTTCTGAACAGCAACGGTGCTGCTGACCTGCTCGAAACGAGCGCGAAACAAGGTCTTATCAAGCTCCAACAACAGCTCGCCGCGCGCAACCCTGTCGCCTTGTTTTACGTATACCCTGGAAACTACGCCAATAAGCTCAGAGCGAAGTTCCAACTGAGTATCAAAACGCATATTGCCGGACGCTAGAATGGTCTTGCTCACCTCCGCTATTGCAGCGGTGGCGATATTAAACGTCGTTTCAGATCGATGTTGCTGGCTTCGCTGATAGACTACCAGTGCCGCCAATAGCACCAGCAACCCCAACGCCACGCCTACTTTTTTCATGTGGGCTTCCTTTTACTTGCGAAAAGGCTAACCCGGATATTTCACCAAGAAAAGTGAAAAAATGGCGGAAAAGTCTTTAAAATAAGGGTTCTCAAGCACTTATAGTAGACTAATCCGCCATGACA
>PDWI01002846.1_pt1 | contig 26528 bp, 23 predicted proteins | sample 1430891 | NCBI WGS metagenome assembly PDWI01 (sample SAMN01162508, study PRJNA174530) | Oral metagenome, whole genome shotgun sequencing project. | biome: Marine environment; feature: Marine mammal; material: Swab sample of the gingival sulcus; isolation source: swab sample of gingival sulcus...
CGTAGGCAAGAGTGGGATTCTTAAGGGTTATAGCCCTTAAGCCGCCGGAGGCGAAATCACCTGACAATCCCGCCGAAGGCGGTTTCAAGTCCTGATTTTTCTTTGTTATGAAGACCGCCCATTCAGGCGGATAAAGAATGAACAAGCAGGGCTCTGCCCTGCACCCGCCATCGCTGCTGTCTTCATCCGTAAGGTTGATACCGTTCTCCTCCCTAGACAACACGAGATTCCATGCGTCTCCCCCCGACACCGTGAGGCTTGTGAGAGTGGTGCAGCAGCTACAAAGCACCGGCCCTGTTTGAACCGCAGGCGTAGTAGTGCTACGGTGAGGATTCAAACAGGGCCGGCAACGCAGTAGATGTGCCGCTCTCGCGAGCCGACGCCCCGTGGAAGACAGGGTCGGCAACGCAGTCTGCCGCTATTGCAAGCCGACGCCCCGTGAGAACACGTGTGGTAAGGTTGCCAACGCAAACGATTGTTCACGCTTTTGCTTTGGCAACCCCACCACACGTGTTCTCATGGATAAAAGGACGCTTGAAACGGATAAACCAAAAAGAAGGTCTACACAGCCTTGGAGTAACCAGGTTAGTTACGCGGTGGAGTAGCATCTTTGGAAGGAGGAATGTACGGTAAGTTTGCCAGCCGCAATTCTATCACTTTCGGATTGGGGTATGTTTTTGATATGGATTCCAGCAACTTTTTTGTTTTCCGATAATTCCGTTCATTGTCATAAATATCGGCCAAAAGAAATATAGCTAACACTCGTATTTCTTCATCTACTTGATTTAACTGCAATAAACTTTCAAGTATCCGTTTGGATTGGTTCCAATTGGAAATCAAGCTATAATTCTGGGCCAACTCATATAAACAACGGGCTTTTGCATTATCATCGACAGCCGAGTCCGCACAATTTTCCAGCATATCCACCACTAGTTCATAATTCCCCATTAATCTATACAACTTGGCCATTCGTATCTGTGTTGTATACATTTTTTCAGGTGAACTTGCCGCATGGACCAAGCACTTTTCAAAACATTCAACCGCTTTGGTTCTATCACCCAACTGGGTATAAACATCGCCCAATTGAAACATGATATGCCACGCATCATCGGGATCGGTTCCCAACTCAAGATACATAGCATCCAAAAGAACAACGGCTCTGTCCAGATCACCTTTGGTCGTTATCGCAATTTCACTCAGGCGATTCCATGCCTCTGTACGAAACTCACCCTGTGGCTCAACCTGGAGATACCGTTCATATTCCTTCTCCGCTTCAAGATAAAATCCTTTTGAATAGGATTCACGCGCCCGCGCAATATTATCCTGATCGGTCGATTTCTTCTCAATGCATCCCACGAGAAACAACATCGTGAATACAAGCACTATCAATATCGTGTTTTTCATTACCACCAAGGTATACTTTACGAATCAACCGACAAACCATGCAAGGGGAGTGTCTGGATATCAATGCAAGGAATAATGGGTATCCAGTGCCCCCCATGTGGGGGGCACTGGTCGTTATTCTTTTTCTTTCAACGTATCTTCATCATCCATGACAAGATCAAACCCGGCAACGGAATTGCCGGCATCCATCTTGACAAGCCGAACTCCCTGAGTGGCCCGTCCCCGCGTCTGTGACACTTCCGCCACAGACATGCGAATAACCTTATTCTGGGTTGTCAGCAAAATAACATCATCATTTTTATTGACCATTCGTGCCCCGACAACCTTTCCGGTCTTGTTTGTAAGGCGCATATTAAGAATCCCCTTACCGCCACGAGACTGAATCCGGTATTGATCAATAGACGTCCGTTTACCGAATCCACCTTCGGATACGGTGAGTAGCTGATCACGTTCCGGGTCGCCCGTCACAACACAGGAAACAACTTCATCATCACCACGAAGGGCAACGCCTTTCACGCCAGCAGTGGCTCGTCCGAGAGGACGGGCATCGTTGATGTTGAAGCGAATAGCTGACCCCTCACGAGTGGTGAGAATACAATCCACATCAGGATCAATCTCCCGAACCATCATCAATTCATCCCCCTCGCGCAAATTGACGGCACGAATACCGGTAGAGCGGCAATTTCCATACAACCCGATAGATGACCGTTTGACCATTCCCTTTTTGGTGACAAAAAGAAAGAAACGGTCATCGTCAAATTCACGCAACGAAAGAGCTGTCGCAATATGCTCATCCTTATCAAGGGGAAGCAAATTATTCACGTGGCCGCCCTTGGCGTAACGGGATCCCTCTGGAACCTGATGCGCCTTGATCTTGAACATTTTACCCAGGTTGGTAAACAGGACAAGATGCTGATGATTTGTCGTCAGCATAAAGGTATGGATAAAGTCGCCATCACCGGTCTGTACACCCGCAATACCCTTTCCACCACGACGTTGTGCCGTATAGTTGGAAAGGGGCGTACGCTTGATATAGCCGCGTTTTGACAGGGTAATAACCGTATCCTCGTCAGGAATGAGGTCTTCGATATCAATGGAATCCGGATCAGCCATAAGCAACTTGGATTGACGCGGTGTGGCATAGTTTTCCTTGATATCGTTCAACTCGTCACGAATGACGCTTTTCAGTACTTCCTCATTTTCAAGGATAGACTTGAAGTATTCGATCTTCTTCATCAACTCAGCCAATTCTTCAAGCAGCTTGTCGTGCTCCAAACCGGTCAGTTTTTGAAGGCGCATATCAAGAATCGCCTTGGCCTGGATATCTGTCAGATCAAAACGATCTATAAGGCCAAGGCGGGCTTCATCAGGCGTCTTGGAAGCACGAATGAGCCTGACGACCTCATCGATGTTATCAAGAGCGATCCGTAAACCTTCCAAAATATGAACGCGTCGTTCGCACTTTTCAAGATCAAACCGGGTGCGCCGAATAATCACTTCACGCCGATGATCAAGGAAGTGGCTTAAAACCTCTTTCAGATTCAACAGCATGGGTCGTTTGCCCACAACGGCCATCATGTTGATGCCGAAACTGCTTTCAAGCGGTGTGAACTTGTAAAGAGCGTTAATGATAATATCGGGAATAGCCCCTCGTTTGAGGTCCATGACAATCCGAATACCTTTACGGTCCGACTCGTCACGAAGATCGGAAATACCATCAATTTTCTTTTCATGGACCAATGCCGCAATCTTTTCGACCAATGAAGACTTATTGAGCGCATAGGGAATTTCCTTAATGACAATGCACTCTTTTTTGCCTTTTTTGGCCTCTTCCACTTCGACCACACCACGAATTTTGATGGAACCGCGCCCTTTGGTGTAGGCGTTCACCAACCCCTGACCGCCAAAAACCAGACCACCGGTCGGAAAATCAGGCCCCTTGATATGTTCCATCATGGATTCAACAGTACAATCAGGGTTATCCAGCAGATGTACAGACCCGTCGATCAATTCACCGAGATTGTGCGGTGGAATATTAGTCGCCATGCCAACCGCAATACCTGTGGTGCCGTTCAGTAATAAATTGGGAACCTTGGTCGGCAGAACCGATGGTTCCTGCATGGTGTTGTCGTAGTTTGGCCGGAAATCAACGGTATTTTTTTCGATATCGCCGAGAAATTCAGAGCAGAGCTTGGCCATGCGAACTTCCGTATAACGCATGGCTGCCGCAGCATCGCCGTCAATGGAGCCAAAGTTCCCCTGTCCGTCAACCAACATGTCGCGCATGGAAAAATCCTGCGCCATACGGACAAGCGCATCATAGACAGCCGAGTCACCGTGCGGATGGTATTTACCGATAACGTCACCGACCACACGAGCGGATTTCTTGTATGCACGATTATGGTAATTCCCAAGATCATGCATGGCGTAAAGAATACGTCGGTGAACCGGTTTCAGACCATCACGAACGTCCGGTATTGCACGACCTATGATGACGGAAAGAGAATATTCAAGATAACTTTTCCTGAGTTCACTTTCGATAGTAATCGTATCACTCATTCATTTGCCTCCAAGGTATTAACCATCAGGCACTCCGGCATGGGCCGCGCCTTTGGCGATCAGGATTTTCTTGATACAATATTTCCTGATATTTCTTAAATAATCATTCCATACCGCTACAGGGTAATCTGACGAATCAATAGTGCGGCATAGAGGGTGTGCTAATATATTCTATTTCCACCGTAACCATTCCTTGTTGGATGGTTGAACAGTGTCAGGTAAACTAAATATCCAATTCCTGCACAGCCAGCGCGTTCTTTTCAATGAAATTACGGCGCGGCTCAACATTGTCGCCCATTAAATCCATAAAGATATCATTGGCCGCAGCCGCATCTTCAATATTGACTTGCAACATGGTCCGTTTTTCCGGGTTCATTGTGGTCTCCCACAACTGATCGGGATTCATTTCACCCAAACCCTTATATCGTTGAATCTGCCAGCCGCGCTGCGCTTCTTCCATCACGACGTCGTACAAAGCGAACAGACCGGAAACGGGCTTTTCAATATCTTTGAGTTGTAATTTGAAATCAAACCCGGCACAGGATTTTCTGATTTCACTATAAATGCCGTACCCCTCCTTATAGAGTTTGGAATAAAAGAATTCCATGGCAAGACGAATACGGTGTCCGTTATCATTTTCAAAGGTAACGTACGTCCGATTCTTATCTAGTTCGTCATCGTGTTCGACATCAATAATGACTTTATATCCCATTTTTTTGAAATCAGTTTTGAACTGATCAGGGTCGTGATTATCGAAATAGCCAAAGGAAATACGCTCAGGATAATCCATCAGGGACTGGTAAAGTGCCAATTCAATTCCAGCTGTTTCGGCCTCGTTGTACTTGGCACGTATAAAACGAATCTTATCCATCAATTCCATCAATTCGGACTCAGTGAATGTCTTGCCTGATTGCGCCTTGATCGTCACATCCGAACCGACTTTTTCCATCAGGAAATCATCCAACTCAACATCGTCCTTGATGAACTTTTCAAATTTCCCCTTATGGGCTCGATACAGGGGCGGCTGGGCGATATACAAATTACCACGGTTGATCAACTCCTCGTACTGCCTGAAAAAGAACGTTAAAAGCAGAGTACGGATATGGGAACCGTCAACGTCGGCATCCGTCATGATAACGACTTTGTGGTATCGGAGCTTATCAAAATCCTTTTCTTCTTCCTGGCCGATACCAATACCCAATGCCGTGATCATGGCACGAATTTCCTTGTTGCCGAGCATTTTATGCATACGACTGCGCTCGACATTTAAAATTTTGCCACGTAACGGTAAAATAGCCTGATGCTTGGGATCTCTGCCCTGTTTGGCAGAGCCACCAGCAGAGTCACCCTCAACAATGAATATCTCGGATTCCTCAGGTTTTTTTGACTGGCAGTCAGCCAGCTTGCCAGGCAATGAGTTGTCAGATAACGCCCCTTTCCGCCTCACCAAATCACGGGCCTTTCGGGCCGCTTCACGGGCTCGGGATGCATCAACAACCTTTTCGATAATAAATCTTGCTTCCTTGGGATTTTCCTCAAAGAATATATTCAATTTTTCATAAATAATACCGGAAACCAACCCGGTGGCCTCGGAATTACCGAGTTTGGTTTTGGTCTGACCTTCAAATTGCGGGTCACTTAATTTGACGGAAATGACGGAAGTCAGCCCTTCACGAACATCATCACCGGTCAATTTTTTTACCAGCTTTTTGGGAAGATCCGCATTTTGCACATAATTATTTATGGCCCGGGTCAAAGCTGTCTTGTAGCCAGCAAGGTGAGTTCCACCTTCTATTGTTCTGATATTGTTGGCAAAAGTATAGGTGTTTTCCTTGTACGCGGATGTATATTGAAGAGCAAATTCAACAACCATATCTTCGGATTCGCCCTGGCCGTAGACGATTTCCCCAAGGGTGTTCAAATTGATATTCAAATCCCTGACATACTGAACTATTCCACCGTCAAATTTGAATAATTCCGATTCAGCATCAGGATTACGCTCATCCTTGAACTCTATCTCAAGACCGGAATTGAGATACGCCAACTCTTTGAAACGTTTTTTCAAAACGTCATAATCAAATTTGTTGACCTCGAATATCTCTTCATCAGGACGGAAACGCTGACTGGTTCCAGTGGATTGTGCCGGGCCGACTTCCACCAACTCCTCAACAACCTCACCACGTTCAAACTTCATGCGATAGGTGGTTCCATCGCGTCTAACCGTGGTTTCCATAAACTCTGACAGGGCATTGACACAGGATACGCCGACACCATGCAGACCGCCAGAAACCTTGTATGTATCGGAATCAAACTTGCCGCCGGCATGCAACGTGGTCATGGCAAGCTGAACCGCAGGCACCTTTTCCTTGGGATGAATATCCACCGGAATACCGCGACCGTTATCAGTGACCGTGCAGGAATTATCCATGTGAAGCGTGACCTTGATCTTATCGCAAAACCCGGCCATAGCCTCATCAATCGAATTGTCGATCACTTCATAAACCAGGTGATGCAGGCCACGAATATCAGTGGAACCAATATACATGGCAGGGCGTTTGCGGACAGCTTCAAGCCCTTCAAGAACCGTAATTGAATCGGCACCGTAATTGTTGTTGTGTTCGTTCATCTACGCATTTTCCTCTGTGTAGTAAGTCTCTTCCTGAATCATCATCGGCATGACGATAACATGATAATCCTTGTCTTCCTTACCGGAAATACCGCAGGGAGCCTCGGTACCGGTCAAGGTAAATTTCACTGTATCGGAATTGAAGTGATTAAGAATCTCGATAAGATTGCGAGTCGGAAAGGCGATACGCTTCATATCTCCCGTAAAGGTGGCATCAAGGGATTCTTTGGCCGTCCCGGTCTCTTGCCCCTGGGCAGACACCAATACTTCGTTTTCGTTAAAAGCAAAATAAGCGCAGCGGTTGGAATCGCTATTGAACAAAGCGACACGGGAGAGTGTATCCACCAACTCAAGGCGGTTCACTTCAAGGGTGGAAACATCGGGATTTCCGAGCTTTGCTAAAAAGTTCTGATAGTTAGGATATTGGTAATAGGACAGCGGCAAGGTAAACGATTCGTGCTGATCGCTGGTGCGAAAGAAAAGACGCTTGTCGGAAATGGCCAGCTCAATCTCATCGGCTGTCAGCCATTTCTTCAATTCAGCAAGATATTTTTTTTGAATGAGAATACCTTCTTCAGGAAGTATGGCGTGGATGTCGCTATTGATAAAATGAAACATGGCGAACTGATGCCCGTTGAGACCGCAAACCTCAACTTTTTGAATACCATCCACTTCACGGGGAACAATATATATGCAGGCAATGGCTTCCATGGAGTCTTCATCGGAAATGCAAAAAGCTATCTTGTCGATAATCTCATGCAGGAAGTCACCGGACCAAAATACGGTGCCTTCTTCTGGAAAGAGAGAAAATTTTTGAAACCAGTCAGGGTCGTTGACCGGGAATTTATACTTACGGGCTTTCTGCTCCACAAGAATGTTGGAAGAGTCTTCGTCCGTGCGGATGGTTAATTCTCCTTGATCAGAACGAAGTTGCTTGACCAGATCATAAAAAGCACGCCCCTGGACACCTGCCAATCCCTCTTCCTCAACAGAAATCGGATAAGAACCGCGAAATTCCAGATTTGAATCGGTAGACATCACATTCAGATTTCCGTTTTCGCACTGGAGCCAGATGGTTCGAAGAAATGCAGCACCGGTTTTGGCCGGGATGATATTCGCCGATTTCTGAAGGCCTTCAATGATTTTATCTCTGTTCACTTTTAGAAACATAAATAATATCTCCCTAGTTGAAATTTATTGTCTCGGTTCGTTTGTTTCTAATTAATCTAACATATTATTTTTATAGTAAAAAATATGCACATCAATTGTCGCTGTTTGGAAACAGTTGGAACGGAAAACAGCGTTTATTCTTTTGGATCATGTCATGCGACATTTATTCTTCAACGTTTTTAACAGTTGTTTCAATTCGTAATCATCATCTTGTAATTTATCTACTTTTTTCACCGAGTAAAGAACAGTAGAGTGGTCTTTACCACCAAAAGCACGGCCTAGAGCAGGATAGGATGTATTGAGCATCTTCCGGCAAAGGTACATGGCTAGCTGTCGGGCCTGCGCTATATGTTGGTGCCGTTTGGAACCGGTCAAATCACTGATGCGAAGATTAAAATGTTCACTGACGACACCCATTATTTTTTTCGGTGTCAGATCGTCTGTCGCTTTTTCCTCGGTATTGGCGAGTATGTGTTCAAAGTCTTTTTGAGAAAGTTCCTTTTTTACCAGTTCCTTGAACGCGAATAATTTTAGCAAAATACCCTGTAGGTATCGGAAGTCTGTGAAACGCTGTGCCAAATTTAATATCTGTTCTTTATTCAACGTGAGCCGCTTTGCCCGGCATTGCCTTTGAATGTATCCTACACGAATTTCGAGGTCCGGCTCTTTAAGTGTGACAATAAGACCCCATCCCAGACGGGATTGAAGCGAAGCATCGAGAAAATCATAACTCGTCACCTTGTCGCGGCAGGCGAGTACCATCTGTTTCTTGCTATCATAAAAATGATTGAAGATGTTCACCAATTCCTGTTGAAAATGAGGGTATTCCCTGATTTTCTGGAAATCGTCGATAAACAGAAAGTCATATTCAAACAGGTGGTTTCTGGCACGGATTGTGTCCCCTTTAAACTGGCTTGCATAGAGGAAGTTGAGTTTATCCATGGTGCCCATGAAAATGGATGAATAGTCGTTTTTCTTTGAAAATTCATTGCCTATTGACTTGATTAAATGAGTTTTTCCAGATCCGCCCGGTCCACAGATGATAAATGGATTAAATATTGAACCGGATTGTTTGGAGACCTCTTTTGCCGAAGCAATGGGAAAATAATTTTTTTTGTTGATCAAAAACGTATCAAAGGTGAACTCCTGCCCGAACGGGAAGTCAATCCGTTTGACTACTTCGGCCGTTTTAATGCTGGTCGGGTGTCCGGGAATATCATTGTCGCGGTAACTGACCAGATAACCGGCACCCAAAAACAGGTTGAGTTGGGCTTCAAACCTGTCCTGTATTTCGCTTTCAAACCATTTGGCGAAAAAGGCATGGGGAAAACCAACGGTCACCCGTTTTTGTTCCTCGTCATATTTGAAATACAGAGGATCGAACCACTGTTTCAAATCATTGTCGGAACTGGTTTGAAGAAGATGTTTGCGAAAAGAGTGTTTCACGCTGTTTTTTTGTTTGCAGGTTATCTTTTTAACTATTTGAAAAAAATGATAAAAAAAATAAAAAAAATAAATCTAAAAAAAATCACGAAATTACCTTACCCATATACATTAAAATATACCCAATGCCAAGCTTTTGATAGCTGTTTTGTGTACAAAACTTGCCTATAATCGCATTTTATTTTTTTTCCCTATATGGAGGCTAAAACATGTTTCCTTTCCTTCTTGGCTAAATAAGAAGCGTTTGGAGCTATATATGGTATGGCTCACTTAAAACAGAGTTCAAGTTCGTTAAAAAGAACAAGGTCAAGGTATTCTCTTTGAAAGTTGTCTCATATGCATGATTGCCTGCTGTATTCTGGCTCATCCGTCCAAGCGTCCTTTTATCCATGAGAGTTGGAGAGGTTGCCAAAGCAAACGAGTATTCACGAATTTGATCTATCAAGAAGCGTGAGAGGGCTAAGCTGTGCTCGCTATGCAGGAGCCCTCTGCTTCGCTCCCGGCTGACGGGCGGCATAAATGCGCCTGTTAGCACCGGATGTATGATGGAAAAGTACCCTCAAAACGGATGAGTCTGTATTTTTTGAGGGAGTCATAAAAATTTCCCGTTGGAATGTATAGTCCAACGGGAAATTTTTAGTATCGAGTTACTCGGTTCAAGCCACGGTAGCAGCACCCGCTTTAATCGCTTCTGTATTGGCGGGAATGAGTTTATGATACCGTGGGGAGATCACGTTTTCAAGGGAATTGATAACAGCGGTGATGGGGATGATTCCAGATACCTGAACAAACGCTCCGAGGGCAACCATGTTGGCCATGCGTGTGTTGCCCAGTTTATCGGCAATTTCGTTGCAGGGTACGGCAAAGCAACGAAGTCGTTTGGTATCGGCCAATTCCATGTCCACAAGAGAAGAATTGATGATATGAATTCCCTCATCTTCGACACGTGGTTGGAATTTATCCAGCGAAGGGCGGTTCATGGCAATAAGGGATTTGGGCCGATGTATAATCGGAGAGCCTATTTCCTCTTCAGACAACACCACAGTACAGTTGGCGGTCCCGCCGCGCATTTCCGGCCCGTAAACCGGAATATAGGTGACATTGAGGCCATCTTTCATGCCTGCGTAGGCCAGAAGGTTGCCGATGAGCATGACACCTTGTCCACCGAATCCGGCGATGATGGTATCAACATATCGCATTAGCAAACACCTCCTTCCTCAGAAACGTCTTTGTAGACGCCGAGGGGGAAGTAGGGAATCATTTCTTTTTGTATACGCTCATTGGCTTGAAGGGGAGTCATCTTCCAATTGGTCGGACATCCGGAAAGGAGTTCGACAAAACCGAATCCAGCATTATTTATTTGAAATTCAAATGCTTTTTTTAAGTATTTTTTGGCAGCCCGGATATTTTTAACCGTGTTGAGAGACCCGCGTGCCGCATAGGAAACACCGCCAAGCCCGGCCATAATTTCTGTCATGCGGATAGGAGCACCTTCATGGGTAAGACAGCGGCCTGACGGGGTCGTTGTGGTTGCCTGACCAACAAGGGTGGTCGGTGCCATTTGGCCGCCGGTCATCCCGTAAACAGTATTATTGACAAATACCACACAGATTTTTTCGCCTCGGTTGGCGGCGTGCATGATTTCAGCCATGCCGATGGATGCAAGGTCGCCGTCTCCCTGATAGGTGAAAACAAAGTGGTCGGGACGAGCGCGTTTTATGCCTGTGGCAACTGCGGGAGCACGACCGTGCGGTGCTTCAACAGCATCGACGTTGAGGTAGTTATACAGAAAAACCGAACAGCCGATAGAGGTGGTCATAAGGGTTTTTCCGGCCAAATCCAGTTCATCCATCAATTCACCGATCAATCGGTGAGCAATACCGTGGTGACAGCCCGGACAATAATGTGTGGGGCGGTCAATGACGGACTTTGGACGATCAAAAACGATCTTTTCTTTCATTTCAGACATAGTATTTACCCTCCAGGCTGTTGAGGATAGGTTCCTCCAATTCGTCAGGGGTGGGCAGGTTGCCGGGATAGATGGGGTAAAAATCCGAATCGCTGACAGTACGAATGGCGAGGCGGACATCATCTACCATTTGGCCCAGATTGTGTTCAATAGTCAGAAAACGCTTGCCTTGATCCGCAAGGGTTTTAAGTGCCTTGTTGGGGAAGGGGAAAAGGGTGATGGGGCGAAACAACCCGACCTTTTTCCCCTCTTTGCGGAATTTGCGGATAGCCGATTTGGCAATGCGGCCGATGGAGCCGTAGGCACATATGATGAGTTCGGCATCTTCGCATGCAAACTCTTCGGCTTCTGCCAAATCCTGCCAGCTATCATACTTTGCCTGAAGATGTTTGTTCTGTTCGGCCAATTCACCTTCCTGCAGGAACAGTGATTTGATAAGCCGTTTTTCCCGTTTATTTTCCGTCCCTGTGATAGCCCAGTCGCGGCCATGTTCTTCATCAATATTTTCAGGAATCCAGGGGGTGATAGGTTCCTTCATTTGGCCCATGATGGCATCGCCGAGAATGAGAACCGGAGTGCGGTGTTCAAAAGCGATATCAAAGGCTCTTATGGTGAGATCATAGGCTTCCTGGGCATTGCCTGGAGCAAGGGTAAAATGACGATAGTCACCATGACCGCCGCCACGAGTGGACTGATAGTAGTCGCCTTGAGCGGGGCCGATATCACCCAGACCAGGGCCACCGCGGTTAATATTGACGAGAACGGCGGGAACCTCAGAACCAGCCATGTAGGAAATAGCTTCCTGTTTCAGGGACATTCCCGGCGAGGAAGAAGAGGTCATGGCACGGACACCGGAAGCACCTGCTCCCAAAAGCATATTGGCTGCCGCCACTTCGGATTCAGCCTGCACAAAATCGCCTCCGGCCTTGATTATTTCCGATGACATAAATTCAGGAATGTCATTTTGCGGGGTAATGGGATAACCGAAGAAACATTTACATTTGGCAGCCAGAGCACCACGGGAAATTGCCTCATTGCCTTTAACAAAAATACGTTCAGGTTGTTTGCTCATACTACTTCCCTCCTTTCTTTTTTTTGAGGGATTTGTAAACCGTGATCGCTACGTCCGGGCATATCAATGCACAGGACGCACAGCCGATACATTTCTCAACATCGGATTGTGGAACTTCAGCAACCTTGTAGCCGCTGACGTTAAACCGGTTCGATTGGACAATAATGTCTACAGGACAGACCGTTGTGCAAAGGAGACATCCTTTACAGCGATCTTCCTGAACATCAATTCGGGACATTGTTCAACTCCATTTGTTATGAAGGCAGGTAGTTGATAGAAGTTATATAATTAACATCGCATCTCCGTATGAGAAGAAGCGAAAATTGTTTACAAGTGCCTTTTGGTAGGCAGAGAGTATGGTATTCCTTCCCGCAAGAGCAGAGATCATAATGATCAGCGAGGATTCTGGCAAATGGAAGTTTGTCACAATCCCGTCAACAACATTAAACGTATAACCTGGTGATATGAAAATATCGGTTTCTCCCCTGAATTTCGACACCTCTCCCAACTCACTGTACACCCCTTCAAGGATACGTGCACTCGTGGTCCCTACAGCGATAACCGGTCGTCCTTCTGATTTTGCCCGTTGGATTGAATTGGCTGTTTTTTTAGAGAGTTCAATATATTCCGAGTGCATTTGATGATCACGAATATCGGTACAACGCACAGGTGAGAAGGTTCCATAACCGACATATAGCGTTGCTTCAGCCCATTCAAATCCGCGATCCATGAGTTGTTGTCGCAATTGCGGTGTAAAGTGGAGACCAGCAGTGGGGGCGGCCACCGAACCTGTTTTTGTTTTATCGGAGTATGTCGTTTGGTAGCGTTCTTTATCTGCTTCTGAATCCGGCCGTTTTATATACGGAGGCAATGGGAGATGTCCTATTTTTTTAAATATACTGAGTAGATCACCTTTCCATTGCAGTTGCACCTTCCAGCGACCGAAATGTCCGGCCTGCCCGGTAATGAGTCGGAAGTTGTCGGCAAAAGTTATGACAGTTTTTGTTTTTGGGGTTTTGGAAGCTCGCAGCAATCCTTCAACTGTCGCTGTTTGCCATCCGTCTATTTCAGTTGCCTCTATCAATGGGAGCGGAGTCAGCAGTAGAAATTCAACTTTGCCACCAGTTGGTTTCATGCCGAAAATGCGCGCCGGGATTACCCGTGAATTGTTGGCAACAAGCAGTGCATTATCAGGGAGTTGATCTATAATATCCGTAAAATTCATTGGCTCCATGGTCCCGTTTTTACGGTTGAGAACCAATAATTTTGAGCCATCACGTCGATGCGCGGGTTCTTGAGCTATACGGTCTTCCGGGAGATCGTACTTGTAGCTTTCAAGCAGATAATCTGCGTGTATATTCCTAACCATAAAACCACCATTTTTTGAGCGTTTCGTCTTTTACAACACCTTACACTCCAGGGATATGTTTTTCTTTTTCAATAATTACAGTAAGATAGAACATAAATTACCACTATGTCAGACAGGGTTTGATATTGGCCGAATTCATGGTATTTCATCTATATGAATTGGCTTTCCGTGGCTGAGATAGCCACACGTACAAAAATTCCTGCGCCGACGGCTCGTCGATATGCATCGCTGTTCAAGGATTTCCTTGGAGGGCGTAAGATGGGTCGTGTTACCAAATATCCTGAGGAATCTATCGTGGTTTTTGAACGCATTTCCCGTATGTACGGGGAAGGGCGTGTTACTGCCGAAATTGATGATGCGCTTCGGACAGAATTTCCTCGGACCATTGACGTCGATACCAAGGCGCAAAAACTTCCCCTCAATGAGGGGTTTGGCGAATTGGCTGATGTGTTCAGCAATATGATTGGTAAAGTAGCCTCATGCATGGAAGTTATAGCCGATCAAAAGACAATTATTGATCGCCAACAAGATGATATCCAAAAGTTGAAAATGGCGTTTGTCATGCTGGCGAAAAGCCAGAAAAAAATGAAGGAACTGCCGACGATTCCCAATATGGTGCCGGATGATATACTTGAGCAAACTCAGGCTCTTGAAAAAAAAGACGCTGAAATTGAAGAAATGGCTCTCAAATTGACGTTTGATACATCTGACATTAAGGCCAAGTTGCAAATATTGGAATCCGAACTGGTTCGTCTTCGCAAGGACCGGCGTGAAATGGAAAAGTTCCTTCAGGAAAAAATCGACAGACTCAAAACAGCGACATCCTAAAATTTTCGGCTTGCAAATTGATGCACGGCCCTAGATATGCAACTACTAAAGATGGCACAGGAGGAAACCATGCGTTTTTTCACACAATTTTTGATTATTCTAGCCAGCCTCACCCTGTTTGCGGCATGTACGGCCACCGGTAAAAATACCGCTGGTGCAGACCCTGCCTCAGCTTCTACAGCGGCTGAATATCAGGATCCGGATTATTACTACGATTTCGATGATATACTCATTCCAAAGGAAATCGACTATCTTGAGGATCAATCATACAAGCTGGATAACAACAAATTTCGCGCCGCCATCATGAAGTTTAAAGGTCGTGTTGAAGTCCTTGAACTTGTACAATATTTTGTCAACAATATGGTGAAGGATAACTGGACATTGGTTGCCAATAACAAAGCCGGAAAACTTTCCGTGCTGACTTTTGAGAAATTCAATAAGAGTTGCGTTATCCATATTGATGACAGTTTCGCCTCTGCCAATACCACCATTATAGCGGTGGAAGTCAAAGATGAAAACGCAATGGAAAAGAACCAATAAAGGATGCAACCGCATTATACCTTTGCCGGATTCATGGGCAAACGTGTCCATTTGGGTGTTACAGGCTCCATAGCTGCGTATAAAGCACTTGATCTGGTTCGCGCATACATCAAGGCAGACTGTCTTGTCTCTGCAACAGTGACTGATTCCTGCGTCAAATTTGTTCAGGCATTGAGTTTTGAAGCCCTTGGTGCTTCTCCGGTGTATACTTCACTGTTTGCGGCTGGCAGTGATACTGCTTTTGCCCATTTGGAACCGGGTGTCATCTCCGATGCCATGGTTATAGCACCAGCTTCAGCCAATACAATGGCAAAATTGGCTTTTGGCATGGCTGACGATATGCTTTGCTGTCAGGTGCTTGCCTTTGACGGACCCAAAATCATCGCTCCGGCCATGAATCCGCGCATGTGGGAAAATCCGGCAACCCGTCGTAATTGGGATATGCTCGGACAACTCGGTTTTATCCCTGTGGAACCCGATTGCGGCAACGTGGCATGCGGTGATTTGGGAACAGGGCGATTGGCACCACTTGAGGAGATACTGACAGTTACATTGCGTGCGATCAGTCCGCAGGATTTGAAGGGAACAAGAGTTCTTGTCACCCTCGGCCCGACACGCGAACCGTGGGATGCTGTTCGGTTCTGGTCCAATCCTTCAAGTGGGACCATGGGGGCATGCATTGCCATGGCCGCCCATCTGCGCGGGGCTGACGTAACGGTCGTTGCCGGTCCGACTTCATTGACTTTTCCGCAAGGAATACAGGTTATACCCGTTGAAACTGCGGAACAGATGTTTGATGCCTGCATGGCTGTTTGGCCAGATGTGGATATGGCCTGTGCCACAGCAGCGGTAGCCGACTATCGTCCGATTGTGTACGGGGATGGCAAGTTTAAAAAGTCCACTTCAGACGGAGCCGGGATACGCGTATCTTTTGAAGCCAACCCGGATATTTTGTCCACCATGGGCGCGACAAAGCGGGAAGGGCAGAAACTCATCGGTTTTGCAGCGGAAACAGATGCAATACAGGAAGAAGCAGAAAGGAAACTGCGGGCAAAGAACCTTGATTTGATTGCAGTCAACGATATATCCAAAGAGGGAAGCGGGTTTGGGGTTGACACGAACCAGATGTTTGTTCTTGATAAAAACGGCCGTCGTGAAACGTGGCCGCAACTCGCTAAAACCGAAGTAGCGTGGCGTTTATGGGATCACCTTCTGCTCGTTTAGACATAGATGAAAAATTTCGCCCATGGGTCGATTCTGGTCTGGAGTATCTTTTTATTCCCGGCCATTCCCAACGGGGAGCGCAGGGTGAACTGGGTGCACCTATGGAACAGACTGCGCAAGCCTCCAACCGGCAGGCTCCGGCTCCCTTGCAACAGGGCCAGCCGACCCAGCACCCATCGGTAGCGCAAACTTCGACACGGCAGCAGCCCAATTATCAGGCCGGACAGTCTCAAAATTCCCAACAACACTCTCAAGCCGCAACTGTCCCTTCTCCGACCCAACCCAATAGCACTGTGTCGTTCCCGGAACCGTGGAACACGTTTCTATCCATGGTTAAAGCCCGGTCTCCCAAAGTGGTTTGTACCTACATGGAACTGGGGCTTGATCTTGGTGGGCAGCCCGATCCCCAAAGAAGATCGGTTTTACGCAATACCTTGACCAATCATCTGAAATGGCCTCCGGGAACGGCGGCATTTTGGCCCATGTCGGCACTGGTCGATGGCGCATTGCAACCCAACAGGACAATGTTCTGGAAAGGATGGCAAATCTGGAAGACTCCGTACATTGTGTGTTTCGGCGATGAAGCGTTGCACAACATTCATCCACAGGCCCAACCAGGCGGAACAATATACATGTTGGAGAAAATCACCATTTTTGTCGCCCCCCCCCTGGCGCAGCTTGTGACCATGCTTCCGCATGAACAACAACTTTCTACCGAACTGCTTTCGGCTGTTCGTATCTGATGTGGAAGCAGATTTTTAGGGCTCTTCCGTTTCAAGCGTCCTTTTATCCATGAGAGTTGGCGAGATTGCCCAAGCAAAAGCTTGTTCACGCGTTTGATCTGCCAGGAAGCGCGGGAGGGCCAAGTTGCGTTCGCTTTAGCAGGAGCCGTTCGCTTCGCTCCCGGCTGACGCGGGGCATAAGGATGCGCCTGTCGGCGCGGGATGTATGATGGAAAAGAACCCTCAAACCGGATGCTCCCTTTTTGACCGGATGATAGCCGGAAAAGCTCGAACTCAGCCAAAAGACAACGAAAACCCTCGGCATGTAGGTCGGACGTTGATAAAACTGTGCAGAGGTCTTCATAGTCGCTATCAAGGGCGAACAGTCTGAACAGAGAGTCCATTATCGTTATCCCAGATGCATGAGACCAGGCCATGACGGGAAGTGGGAAAAAACGGAACGCCGATGCCTTCAACAATCTTGTCATGGGGAAAGCCATACCGGTTGATATAGCCATTGGAGCAAACCGCTACCTGCGGTGCCACCCGCACATACAGGGACGGCGAATAGCTCGATTTGCTTCCATGATGCGGTACAACCAATACGTCAGCCGCCAAGTCCGAACCGCTTTCAAGCAAGAATTTGATTCCTTTCTGTTCGACATCTCCGGGGATCACGGCCAGCCCTTTTCCGTTTCGAGTCAGGCGCATGATCAAAGAGCGTTCATTGGCCCGTTTGTTTTTGAACGTTGCGGAAGGATGTAAAATTTCCAGCCGAGTCTCGGAATCAAGGGTGACAACCTGTCCGGCGTGAAGTGTCACAGGTTGAATCCCGCTCACCTCCAAAGCCCTGTCAAACCGCCTGCCGATTCTGCCATGAGGCATCATCCCGTTGGTGTAGAAGCCGCCGACAGCAAAACGCGACAGGATAAAAGACAATCCATGACTGTGGTCCGCGTCAGGATGGGACATGAATATTCCGTCCAGCCGGGGGGCGCGGCCAAGTGTTAAATAGGGGGCAACCACCGACTCGCCGAAATCAAATGTCTTTGTACCCATACCGCCGTCAATGAGCCATCTGTGCCCGCCGGGAGTCGAGACGACCAACGCCTGCCCCAATCCCACATCAATTGCCGACAAACGGACCTCGTTTCTTGTGTCGGCGAACATGACGCCCCAATGCGGCCAGACCAACAGGAAAAAACCGATACCTGCCAGCCCGATATGTGCTTTGCGATGCGCCCACGCAATCAGTGCCGCGATCAACAGGACGGCATATCCGATGATTTCGGGCCACAATGGCCCCAAGACAGAGAACACAGGTGTCAGATCAGCGACAACGGCCACATGTAGCAACTTCAGAAGCCATTCCGTTACGACAGACGCCGCTACCAACAGGGACGCTCCGAAAGGCGCGGTCCAGGAAAAGAGGGCGAGCACCATACCGATCAGGCCCAGCGGCATGACAATGCATCCAAGCACTGGCAGCCAAATGAGATTCATCAGGATATTGGGAGTCAACGTCCCGAAATGACGCGAAATCAAGGGCAACAAAGCAATATTGGCGCAAACACTCACGGCCAACAATCCGACCGCCCCAATGAACAAGTGTGTCCACCAAGAGGATCTTCGGATAAATTTTTCACGTAATAACGGATAGATGAGTCCAATTCCAGCCACTGCCGTTGCCGACATTTGCAACGAGAGATCAAACACGGCAAAAGGGGTAACAAGAATAATGGTCGCCAGAGCAAAGAACAATCCGTCAAGCAGGACTTTACCACGTCCCTGCAACAGTAAAAATCCCCAGAAGCCGAACATGATCGCAGCGCGAATCAGCGATTGTGACGGTTGCCCCAGCCATGTGTAGGTCACAACTAAAGGCGTTGCCAGCAATACCGCCAGTTTGGGCCGGGGGATTCTGAGCAGAAGCGGTGGACACGCCCACCCGGCCAGCCATGCCAGACCCATTCCGATGAAAGCGACAAAACCGACATGCAATCCTGATAAGGCAAGGACGTGCGCCAAACCAGCACAACGGGTTGCCTGTGTCGTTTCGTGTTCCAGACCGGATCGATCTCCTGATATGAGGGCACGGACCAGTGCGCCTCCCTGATTGTCGGGCAAGATTTGTGCAAGGGTGCTGCGAAGTCGAAATTTGATACGCCACAGCCAATCATCAGGCTTTGCGCCCCATTGTATGGGAGTCCTGCGGCTGGCAAGCCATCCCCGCCAAAGCACACCCTGACGTTTCCAGAACCACGCATAATCCCAACTACCCGGATTGCCGAAATTCCTGACTGGAACAAGACGCATTTTTGCGGTTACGCTTTGCCCCGGTGCCGGCGTATAATCGGGCTTCCACCACGTCCATACAAATTTCCCGGCAAGGGGTTTACGCTCGTTGGCAAGTTTGTATTCAAGATCATGGAGAATCAGCCGCATGCGTCCGCCAGTCCTTGGTTCCACACGTTCCACCACGCCGCTCAACATGACGGGACGTCGAGCCTCCATCCATGAAGGGGTGGAAACCTCTGTCACGGCACTCTGTGCTGCATAGCCAAAGCCAAGGGCGGCACAGAGCGCAAAAGCAAGGACCGGAAGCCGATGAGGCCGGCCGCGCAGAGTCGTATCGGCAACAACAAGAACACTCAGCGCGACCAAGGCCGGAACCGAATATCTGTAGGAAAAAATCCCGAAAGAAAACGCCAAAAAATAACTTTGCCACGGAAGAAGACCGACGATGGAATGGGAGGATGAAGGCAAAGGCCGATTCACGTTATGCTCCTCCCCATTGCGGATATTCAAGGCTCCGGGAAGCAAGGCGCAGGGCCGTGTCTTCGTTGAAGCAACGACAGGCCGCGAAACCGGAGAAACCCCTTGGCCCAAAAGAGACACTTATGGCCGTTGTTTCGCTATGCACTGTCATTTTGCGCGACTTGTCTGACCACATGCGTTCTGTGTCTTGGCTAAATCAGTCTGTGCTGATCCTCATCTTCCATGCGTACCTTGAGATGTTTATAGGCCTTGGCTGTGGCAACGCGACCACGCGGGGTTCGTTTCAGGAATCCGCATTGGATAAGGTATGGCTCATAAATATCTTCAATTGTTCGCACTTCTTCCGCACATGCCGCAGCAATGGTCTTGAGACCGACTGGCCCGCCATTGAAATTTTCCACCATCAGCATGAGAATCTTGCGGTCCATGTTATCGAGGCCGAATTGGTCCACATCAAGCCGTTCAAGAGAGGATTCAGCAATATCTTTGGTTATGCTGCCGTCACCATGGACCAGGGCGTAGTCTCTGACCCGGCGCAGCAGGCGATTGGCGATACGCGGAGTGCCCCGCGCACGGCGGCCAATAGCAAGTGCTCCTTCCCATTCAACGTCCACGCCGAGAATCTTTCCTGCACGGTCGACAATCCGGGCCAACTCTTCGGGAGAGTAAAATTCGATACGGAAAATACAGCCGAAGCGGTCTCGAAGCGGTGAGGTCAGTAGCCCCAGCCGTGTGGTCGCTCCCACCAGCGTAAAGGGTTCGAGATCAAGTTTCACGGTTCGCGCTCCAGGCCCGGAACCGATCACGAGATCAATCTGAAAATCCTCCATGGCGGGATACAGCACCTCTTCCACAGTAGGCGGCATGCGGTGAATTTCATCGATAAACAGGATGTCGCCACGCTCCAGATTGGTCAAAATGGCGGCCAAATCGCCGGAGCGTTCTATGACCGGGCCGGAAGTGGAAACCATATTGACTCCGAGTTCCGAAGCCATGATTCGGGCCAACGTGGTTTTGCCAAGACCCGGATTGCCATAAAAAAGGGTGTGATCAAGCGGTCGATCACGCTCTGTCGCCGCCCTGATAAACACATCAAGGTTGTCGCGCAGATCTTTTTGACCAATAAAGTCTCCCAGTCTTTTGGGCCGGACATTTTCTTCGGGATGCGTTGTTTTGCTCATGAACGTGCTGCGTTGATTTTCTTGAGCACCGCACGGATGGCACCGGCAGCGTCGAGGTCGGGTTCGGCTTCAAAAATTTCCAGTATCATGGGACGCACTTCTTCTTCAGCGTACCCGAGCCCTTTAAGCCCTGCAAGGGTATCCAGATATTCCCCCTGTGGCCCCTGAGGCACGGCTGCGACTGTTGCCTTGCCTGTTGTGGGAACAAGATTTTTCACCTTGTCCTTGAGGTGCCACAAAATCTGCTTGGCAGATTTCGGCCCGATGCCCGGTACGCGGGAAAGCATGTCCACGTCTTCCCTAAAGGCGATCTCCCGCAAATGTTCCGCATCATACATGGAAAGAATGGCCATGGCCTTCTTGGGCCCCAGCTTATCGATTGAGATCAGCGTCCGAAACAACTCAAGGTCGTCGGCTTCCAGAAAACCAAACAGATCAATGGCCTTCTCTGCCACCTGTGTATGAATGAACAGTGACACATTTTCGCCTTTGGCTGGCAATTTGGCGAGAACCGAGGTCGGTGCTGCCACATTGTAGCCCACACCGCCCGGCGTCAACAGAGCCAACCCTTTTTCGGTGGCGAAAAGCAATGTCCCTTGCAGGTATCCGATCATGAACGTCCTCCGTTGCAGGAGTAGTATCCCATTGTTGACCACAATTCAAAGACAATGGTGTATTTGTTGCCAAAGAGCAAAGCAATAAAAACCAAATCGTCCGACGTTCATTTTATTCTTTTTCGTCAGGCACAAAATCGAGACGCCAAAAGGAAGACCGGGTAAAGTGATACGCTACGTATAGACCTTGTTCACCTTTACGCTGGTTTTCCTATCATGCAACCCCTCACGCTTCATAGCATCAGACCCCTGTCAGTTTGCGCATCCGTCGCTCGTTTAAATGGCAAATGGCGATAGCCAACGCATCCGAAGCGTCTTCGGCCCACTTGGGCTGTTTGACGCCAAGCACACGTGCGACCATGAAAGCGACCTGATCCTTGGGGGCGTTGCCGACACCGACGAGATTTTTTTTGACTTTGGTAGGTTCATATTCCGCTACCGGCAGGCCGTGCGTGGCGCAGGCTGCCATGGCAGCACCCCTTGCCTGTCCGAGTTTGAGGGCGGACAAGGGGTTTTTTGATACAAAGACGTTTTCAATGGCGGCCTCAATCGGGCCATGTGTCTTGATAAGCTCTTGCAGTTTGTCAAAAATGACACCCAACCGGGTTGCCATATCTTTTTTGACCGGGGTGCGAATGGTGCCGGTCTCCACCAGTTTGGCCTGACCGGACAATTCTCGAACAATGCCATAGCCCGTCACCCGTGAGCCGGGGTCCAGGCCGATGACGACAAATCCGTTTTCCGCCATGAGTTCGAGTTACTCCTCGTCAAACATGTCGTCCGGGAAATCGGCATTCATGTAAATGTTTTGCACATCATCGTTATCTTCAAGGACGTCATAAAGACGCATAACCTTTTTGCCGGTTTCGGCATCAACGGCAATCAGGTTTTCGGGCACCTGATTGATTTCGGCAGATTTGAATTCCATACCCGCATCCACGAATGCCTGCTGTACGGGGATGAAGTCACCGGGTTCAGTGTACACGGTGAAGATACCCTCGTCCTCGACGATATCTTCAGCACCGGCCTCAAGGCCGATTTCCATGAGCTGATCTTCTGTGTACTTTTCACTGTCAAAGACTATCACGCCTTTTTTGTTGAACATGTAGGAGACGGCACCGGTTTCAGCCATATTCCCATTGTTTTTGGTAAATGCGTGACGGATTTCAGCCACGATGCGGTTTTTGTTGTCGGATGCGACCTCGACCATCATGGCAACGCCGCCGGGACCGTAGCCTTCATAGGTGATTTCAAAAATATCGCCACCAGCCAATTCGCCTGTGCCTTTTTTGATGGCGTTTTCAATCTTGTCCTTGGGCAGGTTCACCTGCTTGGCCTTCTGGATGGCAAGACGGAGCGCGGAGTTGTCGTCCGGGTTGCCGCCGCCAGCCTTGGCCGCAAGGATGACATCCTTGGCCGCTTTGGTGAAAAACTTGGCTTTTTTGGCGTCCTGACGCCCCTTGCGATGCTGAATATTTGCCCATTTGCTATGTCCTGCCATGATTCCTCCTGTATATGAGAGATAAATATTGTTTTTGATTGTCGGGCGAACAGGTTATACGTCCGCGCCCTTAAAGCCAAGTGCTACGATAAAGAACTCCTTGGATTCATTGCGGGAGCTGTGTGGCTTGAAATTTTTTATCTTGCCGAAATAGGGACGGACGGAATTTCTGTATTCCTGAATTTCCGGTCCGTCAAAAATCTTAACGGCGAAATTGCCGCCGTTTTTGAGGTAGTTGAGCGCGACCTCAAACGCCTTTTCGCACAATTCAAGGGATGCCGCTTGATCCGCGAACTTGATGCCGGTCGTTTTGGGAGCCATATCACTGATAATAACATCGAACGGCTTGAGGGGGGCCATGGACTTTATTAGTTCGGGTGCATCGGAGAAGATGTCGGCCTGCAAAAAGGTTATGTTGTCCGGGAAGGCATGTCGTGTACTCTGGATGTCAACACCGAGTACGTGGCCGGATTTACCGACCCTCTCGCCTGCGAACTGGGTCCACGATCCAGGGGCCGCGCCAAGGTCCAATACGGTCTGGCCTTTCTTGAAAATCCGAAACCGCTTATCCATCTCCTTGAGTTTGTAGACGGATCGGGCGGCGTAGTTTTCCTTTTTGGCCCTTTTGAAGTATTTGTCCTGATATTGTTTCACGGAAACGCTCCTTGGATCGGCGTGGAGCGTTTCCCTAACTGAATATACCGAAAAAGCCAAGTGAAGCCATGGGTAGACCAGTCAGAACCCGCATCGTCAACGAAATGGGCAACCTTCAGACCCTTCCTGAAGACAAAGGCCAGTTTGAAATCATCCCCGGTGGACCGAAAAGTCTTTTTTTGGGCCTTGGCCCTCAACCGGAATTGCTGGCGGACTACTTCCCGGAACACATCCAGGCCCGTTTCATTGAACATACTTCAATGATTGACCAAATAGATCACTGGGAAGACCGCCTTCCCAAAAGCCTGAATCAGATGTCGGCCGAGGAATTTACAACGGCCATAGCCGCAAAGCACACCATTATCCGATACCGGCCCGGCCTTAAGGCTTTTCCCGGATTTTGGGGACCGCTCACCGCACGGACCGTCATCGCCCGTATTCCCGACAGGCCTTGCGGAAGAGTCGTTTGGCTACCCTTTGGTGAAAGGGATCTTTTGGGCAGGGAACTTGCGCTCGCTTTTGAAGAGAAAGGGTATATTGTCCGCCAACTTGATCACGAAAAGCTGGAACGGTCTGCCGGAACAGAAATCCCGGCTCTGCTCGAAGAGAAACAGCCCGAATTATTTTTTTCCATCAACTTCAAAGGACTGGACCCATTCGGACTCGGATTCAACCTGTTGCGTGAGGCTGGTGTCAAGGTGGCCGTTTGGCTGGTTGACAACCCGTTCAATATCCTGACTTCAGTGAAGTCTGCCTATTGGAAAGAAGTGAATCTTTTCGTCACCGACCATACGTTTATCCAGCCACTTATCACAACAGGAGCGCGCAAAGTCGTTCATCTCCCGCTTGCTGCCAGCCCGCATTTTTTTGTCAATGGGGGAACTCTTCCTGACCACGCCCACGATCTTGCCGGTCGGCTGGTCTTTGTCGGTCGTTCGGAATTTCCGAAAAAGAATAAATTCTTCGCCGGAATGGCCCCCAACCAAAGCCTTCTCAATGAAGCCATACCCATGCTGGACAAGGGGGAACGCCCACACTTTCATTGGTGGCAGGAGCGGATTTTGAGCACGCTTTGGCCGGGCAATGAAGTCCGGCACGTCGCCTGCGGTGCCGAGGCGGCAGGCCATGCATGGCGCGTCCGCAGTCTGTCCGCAGCAGGCCCCAACTGCATCATTTTCGGTGACGATCAGTGGGCACGAATGGCATCCGTCAAGGCCGAAATTCGCCCGCTCCTTGACTACTACGCCCATCTTCCGGCTGTTTACAGGGCGGCATCGGTCAGCATGAATATCACCGGCATGCAGCTTCCGGCGGGTCTGACGCAACGCCATTTCGACGTCTGGTGCGCAGGCGGTTTTCTTATCACGGACAACAATCCCGGTCTTCAAATATTCCCGGAAACATTGACAGGCCCTATTACCTTCAAAACCGCTACCGACATTCCTTCGCTTTTTGCCCATTTCCGTGACGAAAGCGAGCAAAAGGAAAAACTCCGTGCCTCGTGGCAAGAGCATATCCTCACAGAGCACACATATAGCACCCGTGTCGCTACCCTGCTAAAAATGCTCAACATGCCGGAAACCGTTGACGCTCCGATAAAATAACTTGTCCCAACGGCCAAAAAACGCTACACAGACACCTTCTCAGGGGACGTAGCTCAGTTGGGAGAGCGCCGCCTTCGCAAGGCGGAAGTCGTGAGTTCAAGTCTCATCGTCTCCACCAATTTTTTTAAAGGGTTAAGAGTGTTCAAGGGAATCATTTGCTCGACCAATTCACCTGTACATTCACCTTTTTCAGGTCTCCGGCTACTCGCGTGATAGATTTATGCCTCAATATTAGTTGTATCGTTGACAACGGAACCCCGGCCTTATCCAGGATAGATGCAGTCAGGTGGCGTATGGCATGGAAGCCAAACGGCTTAACACCGGCCTGTCTGCACACTTTCTGTTTCACTAAGAGTTCCCATGCCAAGACGAAATTGCTGAACTTGACGCACACAACTAAAAACTACTTGCGCCGAAGGCGCAGATGGGGATTCAAAAGGGGCCTCGCTCCTTTTGCGGGTGCAGGGCAGAGCCCTGCTTGTTTGTGTCATAGTGCATCGGCTTGCGATAGCGGCACATCTGCTGCGTTGCCGGACCTGTTTTAATCCTCACCGTAGCTGGGCTACGCCTGCGGTTAAAACAGGGCCGGCGCCTTGCAGCTGCACCACTCTCACAAGCCTCACATTGTCGGGATAGGAGGACGCATGGAATCTCATGTGGCCGGGGAGAACATAGAGTCAGGATACGAAGAAGCCAAGGTTACAACAATTCGCGCCTACGGCAAAAAACTACTTGCGCCGATAGGCGCAGATGGGGATTTTAAAGGGTCTTTGCTCCTTTTGCTTTGGCGAGGGGCCAGACTTCATCGATTTTTTCGATAGTTTTGATGGTGATGCGCTTTCGGAGTTCGTCGGGAATCCCTGTGATGTCTTTTTTATTCTGTGCCGGAATAAGTACCTTTTTCATGCCGCGGGAGACTGCGGCGAGGATTTTTTCCTTAATGCCGCCAACAGGGAGCACGCGGCCCCGAAGGCTGATCTCGCCGGTCATGGCGACTTCGGGGTTGATAGGCGTATCGGTCAATGCGGAGATAAGTGCCGTGACAAGAGTTACCCCGGCAGACGGGCCGTCTTTGGGTGTGGCTCCGGCCGGCACATGAACGTGAATGTCCATTTTGTCGGTAAATTTGGGATCAATCCCATATTCATCGGCGCGGGCGCGGGCAATGGAAAGGGCGGCCTGTGCCGACTCTTTCATGACGTCCCCCAGTTTGCCGGTGAGGATCAATTTACCTTTACCGGGCATGGTCGTGACTTCGATATGGAGCAAC
>PDWI01002715.1_pt1 | contig 26523 bp, 24 predicted proteins | sample 1430891 | NCBI WGS metagenome assembly PDWI01 (sample SAMN01162508, study PRJNA174530) | Oral metagenome, whole genome shotgun sequencing project. | biome: Marine environment; feature: Marine mammal; material: Swab sample of the gingival sulcus; isolation source: swab sample of gingival sulcus...
AGAGAAGAGTGGGGAAAACTCATCATAGATGGAAACCCTGATGCATCATCAACCAGTAAGTCATGGGATGATCTCACATCAGGAGAAAAAGCTGCAATTGTGCAAATTATCTTTAGTCGAAGGAGATAAAAAATGAAAAAGTTGTTAGGCGTAGTTCTGTTTTGTGTGATGGTTATGAATACTGGAACCGCATATTCTTTAGAACATCCTGCACCATTCAAGATTTCTAAAATATTTGTTTCTAATGCAAATAACTATCATTTTCGCATCTTTTCTGATTCACCAAACTGGCATTGTTATGGTGGTCCACAAGGAGAAGCCTGGTCATATATTGATGAGACAGATAGTGGAGCAATCGAAAAGATGAATATGCTCAAACTCGCATATGCAATGGATAAAACTGTAGAGATTATTACTGCTGGAGTCGAGCATTCTGATACTATGATGGTATGCCACATCATTGAAGTAAAAGTATATTAGTTTTTTTAAAAAAGCCATGTATTTTTGTGAAAGAGAATAAATTATTTTTGTCTTTATTGACAGAAGTAGGAAACGTATATATAATACGTTATGTTGTTAAAAAGCAAAGAGAAGGCAACAAAAGATGAAGGCGCATTTTCTGCGATGGCTCATGTGTTTGGAATTGGTTATGAGATAGCAATTCCTGCAGTGATTTTCACGTTTTGTGGGCGTTATCTCGATGTGACGTTTGGTACATCGCCATTATTTTTATTATTAGGTGTCTTTGTGTTTATGCTATCATCTGCATATTTAATCTACGTGCGTATACGTCGCATGTCTTGAGATTTTGCTGGGTGTAGTATTTTTTTTGTGCAAATTTATACAATAGTGAGGGGGATTTTGTGAACGTATACATGTTCAAAAGTAGTTAAGTGCTAAGCAATGTAATCATATGAATGTAGAAATTTCCTTAGTTCCAGAAGTAATTACGGTAATCGGTGGATTTCCTATCACAAATACATTTCTTATGACAATTGTCGTAAGTATTATGATTATTGTTGGTTCTATTATTTTTAGTAAAAGAAATAATATGGTTCCACGTGGTTTTCAAAATCTTGTAGAATCTGTACTCGAAGCGTTGTTTGGCCTTGTAGACTCTGTTACTGGTAATCGTGAACAAAGTAGGAAATTTTTTCCAATTGTTGCTACGATTTTTATTTTTGTTATTTTTTCGAATTGGATCGGTCTTTTGCCTGGTATGGGAACAGTTGGGGTTAATCAGATTCATCATGGTGAGAATATTCTTGTATCTTTTATTCGCTCACCAAGTGCTGATCTCAATGTGACACTCATGCTTGCGCTTGTGTCAGTGATTGCTGCACAAATCATGGGTATTCGTGCGATTGGTTTTAAGCATTACGTAGGAAAATTTTTTGTAAGTCCGTTGAAAAAACCTTATGGAATTGGGACATTTGTTGGTATTTTGGAGTTGATATCAGAATTTGCAAAAATCATTTCATTTTCTTTTCGTCTTTTTGGTAATGTGTTTGCGGGTGAAGTTTTGCTTTTGGTGATTTTGTCACTTGCTGCTGTTTTTGTGCCGTTACCATTTCTCATATTGGAAGTGTTCATTGGGATGATTCAAGCACTCGTGTTTGCTATGCTTACACTTGTATTTTTTAAAATGGCAACCGAAGAATCTCACTAATTATATTTAGTTAGTTGAATAGTTGTTTAATTGGTATATTTTTTCATTATTATGAAATATGAACCAAATAAGTAACTAAGTAACTAAGTAAATTAATCAAGAGTATGGAAGATGTAAAAGCAGTTGTTGAGGGTGCTCTCAATAACGTTGAATCTGCAAAGGCAATCGGCGCTGCATTATCAATTGGTCTTGGTGCTATTGGTGCTGGCGTTGGTATTGGTATTCTTGCATCAAAGGCAATGGAGGCGATTGGGCGAAATCCTGAGGCAGAATCTAAAATTCGATCAAATATGATTTTGGCGCTTGCCCTTGCTGAGGCAGTTGCAATTTACGCATTAGTTGTTGCTTTGATTATTCTTTTCTTGTAATACTTTTATCAGTGGTTACAAGACAGTGAACAGCTAGCGAAAAGCTGTTCATTGAATTGTGATCATTTGATTAACATTATTTATTATTATATGAATGAATTAATTTCAAGTTTGGGTATTGATATGAAGCTTTTTGGTGCGCAGTTGATTAACTTCGCTATCCTTTTGTTTGTATTGTATAAATTTGCGTACAAGCCAGTTCTCAAGATGCTTGATGATCGCACAGAAAAGATTGAAAAGGGTTTGAAGGATGCAGAAGCATCAAGTAAAAAGTTAGAAGAGATGACAGAAAGGGAGAAAGAGATTCTCGTAGAGGCAAAAAAACAGGCAAAAGAAATTATCGAAAAAGCAGAAGAACAGGCGCGAATAAATCGTGATGAGATTGTTGCGCATGCAAAAGAAGAATCTGATAGGATTATTGAAAATGCACAAAATATTGCACAAGAGCAAAAACAAAAGATGATTGGAGAAGTGAAGTTAGAAGTTGCAGATCTTGTAGCAGTTGCATTAGAAAAAGTTGTGGATGAAAAAATGAATGCAGAAAAGGATGTAGCTATAATTAATGAGGTGCTAAATATAAAATAGATATGAAAGTTTCATCAAAACAATATGCACAAACATTGTTTGAACTTACAGATAGAAAAAATGACGATGAGTCAAAAAATGTGATTGAGAAGTTTGTTGCGCACATGAAAAAAAATGGTCATCTTGCATTATCACGAGAAGTGATTGAGCAATTTGAAAAAATATACAATACTACACATAACATTGTTACTGCCACAATCACAACTGCATTTCCATTGCAAAATGCACAAAAAGATATTGTGGAAAAATATATTGCTCGCGAATATGGTGCTAACAGTGTTGTGACAACATACTATGAGGACAAGAACATTAAAGGTGGTGTGATTATCCGTGTTGATGATGAGATTCTTGATGCAAGTATTGATGGTAAATTACGTTTGATCAATAATGCCTTGAGGTTAACAACTTAAATTCTAAACATATGAGTAAAGACTATATAGTAGAACAATTGAAAAAGCAAATCGCAGATGTTGAGATTGACACACAAAAAGAAAAAGTTGGCACAGTGCTTGAAGTGCGTGATGGTATCGTGCGTATGGATGGATTATCTGATGTGATGGCATCGGAGATGCTTACTTTTTCAGATGGAACTGTTGGCGTAGCTTTGAACCTTGAAGAAGAACAAGTTGGTGCGATGATTCTCGGTGATTATAAAGGTATTAAGGAGGGTGATGAGGTGAAGTCAACGGGTAAAATTCTTTCAATACCAGTATCAGATAAAATTGTTGGTCGTGTGATTAATCCAATTGGTGATGTAATTGATGGTAAAGAAGGGATTGCGTCAGATGTTTTCTATCCGATTGAGAAATTGGCTCCAGGTGTGATTGAACGTAAATCAGTACATGAGCCGGTGCAGACGGGTATCAAAGCAATCGATTCAATGATTCCAATAGGACGTGGACAACGTGAGTTAATTATTGGTGATCGTCAGATTGGTAAAACTGCTGTTGCGATTGATACGATTATCAATCAAAAAGGGCAGGATATGATTTGTGTGTATGTGGCAATTGGACAGAAAGAATCAAAGATTGCACGTATCGTAAAGGAGTTGGAAGATAAAGGAGCGATGGAATACACAACAATTGTTGTGGCTGGTGCATCTGATCCTGCAGCGTATTCGTTTATTGCGCCATACGCAGGAGCGGCAATTTCAGAATATTTCATGGATCAAGGAAAAGATGTTTTGGTTGTGTATGATGATCTTTCAAAACATGCATGGGCTTATCGTCAGATTTCATTGATTTTGAAGCGTCCACCAGGACGTGAAGCGTATCCTGGGGATATTTTTTATCTTCATTCTCGACTACTTGAACGTAGTGCAAAACTTGATAAAAAATATGGAGGAGGTTCTGTGACAGCATTGCCAATTATTGAAACGCAAGCAGGTGATGTTAGTGCATACATTCCAACAAATGTGATTTCAATTACAGATGGACAAATTTATTTGGAGGCTGACCTCTTTAATAAAGGAATTCGTCCAGCATTAAATGTGGGACTTTCTGTATCACGTGTAGGTTCTAGTGCACAGACAAAAGCGATGAAAAAGGTGTCAGGAAAACTTCGACTTGATCTTGCACAGTTTCGTGAGTTGGAAGCTTTTGCACAATTTGGTTCTGATCTTGATGAGGGAACACGGGCACAAATTGCTCGTGGACAACGGACAGTAGAGCTTCTTAAACAAGATCAATATTCACCGATGCCATTTGAAGAACAATCAATTGTGCTTTATGCATTGACAAATGGATTTTTGGATGATGTGGCTGTAGAGAATGTTTTACAGTGGGAGGCAGAATTCTGTAAATTTATGCGTGCGCAAAAAAAAGATATTTTGGATGATATTGTAACAGAGAAAGACTTGACAGATGATATTGTGGAACGACTTGAGGAAGCGATTAAAGATTTTAAAGATACTTTTGTAGTAGAATAAAACATTTATGTTAAATTCAAAAGAAATTCAAAGACGGATCAAGTCAGTAAATAACACAGGTAAGATCACACGTGCAATGGAAATGGTTTCTGCAGCAAAGATGCGAAAATCTACTGAGCAAGTATTGCATATTCGACCATATGCACATGCAGCATGGAGTGTACTTACTAATCTTGCACGATCTTTTGAACAGTATACACACGGACTTTTGGAGGTGCGTGAAGTAGAAAATGTTTTGGTTGTGGCAATCACATCAAATCGTGGGTTATGTGGTTCATTTAATGCACATATCATAAAAAAGGTGCGTGAAGAGATTGAAAATCCTGAAAAATTGAAAATTAATCGTATTGGTGAGAAACGCATTGATTCGCATGTGCCTGACGAAGATTTGAAGATTGATTTTATTACTGTGGGACGTAAAGGTGAAGCACTTGTGAGTCAATTGGGTAGAGAAATCATTGCATCATTTCCAGAGTTAACATATCTTCCGAGTATTGATCAAGTACGACCATTGTCAAAAATTGTAATGGATGAATATTTAGAGAAAAAATATGATAAGGTGGTGATTGCATACACAGATTATGTGTCAGCAGTAACGCAAGAACCGAAGATTCGTCAGATTTTGCCGATTTCAAAGGTTGATCTCGAAAAACAAATTACAGAAATGGATAATTTGGCAAAAGAATTTGGTCTCAAAAAACCACAGATGGAGTATAAAGTTGAGCCAAGTCCAAAGAAAGTTCTTACGCACATATTTCCGCGACTTATTGAGATGCAATTATACCATGCTATTCTTGAATCAAATGCATCAAAAGAGTCTGCACGTATGGTAGCAATGAAAAATGCAACAGATGCAGCAAAGGAAATGAGCGTAGATCTTACGCTTGCATACAACCAAATTCGTCAATCAAAAATTACACAAGAAATCGCAGAAATCTCCGCAGGGTCTGCAGCAGTCGAATAAATATACATTATATTGAACATTCTAATTTCTAAATTCTAATTTCTAAACTATGAACAAAGGAAAAATTTCACAAGTTATTGGACCTGTTGTTGATGTGGAGTTCTCAGATGGGTTGCCAAAAATCTATAATGCTCTTGAGGTGATCGTTGATGAGAATAACAAGCTTGTTTTGGAGACACATCAGCATCTTGGTGCAAATAAAGTGCGTGCTGTTGCGATGGCATCAACAGATGGTTTGAAGCGCAAAATGGATGTAGTTGATACAGGTGCGCCAATCAGTGTGCCAGTTGGAAGTGGTGTACTGGGACGCATGTTCAACCTTCTTGGTGAAACAATTGATGGAAAAGACGAAATGGTGAAAATAGATCAAAAAGATCCAATCCATCGTGAATCACCAAAATTTTCAGAGCAATCAACAGAAGCTGAAATTTTGGAAACAGGTATCAAAGTAGTTGATTTGATTTGTCCATTTGTAAAAGGTGGAAAGATCGGTCTTTTTGGTGGCGCTGGTGTAGGTAAGACAGTTCTTATTCAGGAACTTATTCGTAACATTGCGCAAGAGCATGGTGGATATTCGATTTTTGCTGGAGTGGGAGAGCGTACACGTGAGGGAAATGACTTGTATTATGAAATGGAAGAATCAGGCGTGTTGGATAAAACAGCACTTGTATTTGGTCAAATGAATGAACCGCCAGGAGCACGTCAACGTGTAGCTCTTTCAGCGCTTACTATGGCGGAATATTTTCGTGATAAAGAAGGTCGAGATACATTGCTTTTTGTAGATAATATTTTTCGTTTTACACAGGCAGGGTCTGAGGTGTCTGCACTTTTGGGACGTATTCCATCAGCTGTAGGTTATCAACCAACGCTTGCTGAGGAGATGGGTCTATTGCAAGAGCGGATTACATCCACAAAAGAAGGTTCTGTAACATCTATTCAAGCAGTCTATGTACCAGCAGATGACCTTACAGATCCAGCGCCAGCAACTACATTTGGTCATTTGGATTCTACGGTATCACTTTCACGTGCCCTTACGGAGCTTGGTATTTATCCAGCTGTTGATCCACTTGATTCAAATTCTACAATTCTTGATCCAAAGATTGTTGGACAAGAGCATTATGATGTTGCAAGTGGTGTACAGCAAGTATTACAGCGCTATAAAGATCTTCAGGATATTATTGCAATTCTTGGTATGGAAGAGCTTTCTGAGGAGGATAAGATCACTGTTGCACGTGCACGTAAAATTCAAAAATACCTTTCTCAGCCATTTTTTGTAGCAGAACAGTTTACTGGTGCGGAGGGTAAGTATGTAAAGATAGAGGATACTGTTAAAGGATTTAAGATGATTTTGGATGGTGAATTAGATGATGTGCCGGAGCAAGATTTTTACATGAAAGGTTCAATTGATGAGGTGATTGCACATAATAAAGAGGAAAAATAAGTCTCTGAGAAAAAAGTATTATGCCAGATATAAAGTTAAAAATTGTAACACCAGAGAGAGTTGTGTATGAAGGAGAAGTGGACCAAGTAACGCTCCCTGTCAGTGATGGTGAGGTGACAATTTTGCCAAAACATCGTTCGTATATTGCATCTCTTACGATTGGAGAAATTATGACAAAAATTGGTAATGAAGAAGATAGTGTTGCTGTTGCTGGAGGATTTCTCGAATTTGCAGATAATAAATTGATTGTGTTAGCGGATGAAGCGGAGCGTGCTGATGAAATTGATATTGAAAAAGCAGAAGCGGCGAGAAAGCGTGCGGAAGATTTGAAGAGTAAGACTATTCGTTCTGATGAAACAGAGTATGCACGTGTAGCAGCAGCATTGGAAAAAGAAATGTCAAAGATTCGTGTTGCAAAAAAGTATATGGCGAGAAAAGGTTTTTAGAGCTAAGTAAAGGATTTAGTTTTGGCAACACAATCTGTCCTAATGGATTAGGAGTATAATTAATTTTTAAAAGAAATAAAAAATATGATGAGTCAAAGCGAAGTTACTGTTGGTGAGATTATGCGAGATGTGAAGACAATATCTGTAGATGTGAACTTCAAGAAAGCTCTTTCTGAGATGGTATGTCAAAAAACAAACTCACTTGTTGCAGTTGATAGTGACGGTGTTTTTGTAGGTCTTGTGAATGCACGTGTGTTTATTGAGCATGCAGTGCCATCATACATTAGTAACGATGAGATTGCTGCGCATTATGCAAGTGAAGAATTATTTCGTGAAGCTGTAAGAAGTGTATCTGATACACCAATTTCTCATTTAATGGAAAAGAATATTGAAACAATTGGTCCAGATGAAAGTCTTATGAAAGCAGCGATAATTGCTACAAAAAATCGTCAGATTCGTATTCCAGTCCTTGATGAGAAGAGAAAGCCAATTGGTTTGTTGACACGTACAGAGATTAAGCAATTGATTGGAACATTTCTTGGGGTGGATAAATGTTTTCAAAAAGAAGAGTAAAAGCAAAGGAAAAGGTCTATGGCATCACATCGCCGATGTGTGAATGTGATGTTGTTGTTTTGTGTGATAATTTTTTTAATAATTTTTAAGCTAAAAGAAGTTTATGGATATCGAAGGTTTATTCAGTCCATTTAGTGTGAGTTTGATTATTTTTGTGATCACATTTGGACTAATAATTTCAGAAAAACTACATCGTACAGTAATTGCATTCTTTGGTGCTGTTGTGATGGTACTTTTTGGTATTGCAGGGCATTTTTATTTACCAACAGATGCGTTGCATGCAATTGATTTTAATACCTTAGGACTTCTCATGGGCATGATGGTGTTGGTGGCAATTCTTGAAACCACCGGAGCATTTCAATACATGGGTATTTATGTTGCAAAAAAGACCAAAGGTAACCCTTGGCTTTTAGTTGTGGCACTCGGAACACTGACAACAGTTTTGTCATTGATTTTGGATAATGTGACGACAATTATTCTTATTGTTCCTGTAACAATTGTGATTACAAAGATTTTGAAGATTAATCCAATTCCGGTGCTTATGGCAGAGGCGCTTCTTTCTGATACTGGTGGTGTAGCAACACTTGTTGGTGATCCACCAAATATCATGATCGGTTCAGCTGCTGGATTTAGTTTCAATGATTTCTTAATGCATTCACTTCCTGTTGTTTTTATTGCGTGGATTGCAACACTCTTTACACTGAAATTTGTGTATCGCAAAGAGATGAAAGAAAAGCCGCAAAATATCGATCAGCTCATGAAAATGAATGAAAGAGATGCAATTGAGGATATACAGACTCTGAAGGTAATCATTGGAATTCTTTGTTTTGTTGTTATTTTGTTCTTTTTTCATCATAAGTTGCATCTTGCACCATCAATGGTTGCACTTATTGGCGCAGCGCTCGCTTTGTTATTTGTTTCTCCAACAAAAGATCCGCAGAAAATTTTGGAGAAAGCGGAGTTGTCAGTACTTGTATTTTTTGCATCATTATTTGTGCTTGTCGGTGGTTTGGAACATGCTGGTGTGTTGGAGTATGCGGCGGACTTAATTATCGGTGGTGCTGCGGATAATATTGTGTTGACAGCAATTATCGTGTTATGGACGAGTGCAATTCTCTCAGCACTTGTGGACAATATTCCGTTTACTGTGGCGATGATCCCAGTGATTGCATCACTGCAAGCAAATGGTGTGGATGTAAATATTCTTTGGTGGGCACTGGTATTTGGTGTCGGCTTTGGTGGCAATGGTAGTCCAATCGGTTCGACGGCAAATGTTATCGTCGTTTCAAAATCAGAACAAACCGGTGACCCAATCACATTCAAAAAATGGTTTATGTCTGGTACATTGGCTATGCTTGTGACATGTATCGTTGCGACAATTGCTATACTCATTTTCCACGAACACTTCAGCAAACACACCGCAGGACAGACGCAAGCACCACACACTGATACCGTCATCGAACACACAGAAACAGGACACGGACACTAAAAAAGTTGATAAGAAAGCGCATAGTCCGACATGTAGAAATGCTCGCATGTCGGACTTTTTATACAAAAAAGACGCGATAAATCGCGTCTTTACGACATGATTGTGAAAAATCACTTTTTTATGCATCGGGGAGAATGCGGAGGGCGTCGTTGAAGCGATTGATGAAATTAAATGTGCCGATGACTGCGGTGAGCTCGACGAGTTCTTCATCGGTGAAATTGGCTTGCATTTTTTCGATGAGCTCTGGCTCAATGTTGTATGCGTGCTCTGTGGTTGCTTTGGCGTAGGCGATAGCAAGTTGTTCTTTTTCATCTTCGGTGTCTTCTACGTGGGCAACAGCATCTTCATCGATGCCAAAGTCTTTGAGTTTGGATGATGTGGCACCAAGGCAAAATTCGCACTTGTTAATATCAGATACGACATACGCAACTTTCCACTTCAATTTTTTTGGTAGTGGGGCATCGTCCATGACAGAGCGAATTAATGTCACAAATCCCACCATCGTGTCATCACAATTTGCCATGACTTGCACCCATTTTGGGGTTTTACCACCGCTTTTTGCAAAACTATCAAATACGTCTTTTGCGTCTCCTTGGAGATTGTCACATGACGTAACTGGATTTACAATAGGATCTACACTCATATTTTTTTGTTTAGTGAATTATATGCGTATTGTAGCACAGTGGGTTTTTTGTACAATACGAATCTGTTTTTGTTGTATAAACTAACTATGGTACACTGTTGATAGACGAAATTATAGTTGGCAGGTCGTTAATCACGAATTGCAAGACATATTTACTATTGGTTGTTGATTTTATGTTAGAAATACATCACATCATCATTGGATTTTTTATCGTAATGAATATGTGTGCATTTTTGATTATGTTATGGGACAAATCGGTGTCACGTACCAAAAACGTACAGCGCATTTCAGAAGGGTTGCTCTTTTTTCTCGCGACGGTTTGCGGAAGCATCGGTGTGTTGGTCGGCATGTATTTCACCAGACACAAAACACGCAAATGGTATTTTATTGTAGGAATTCCGTTACTAATAGTAGAAAATATTACACTGCTTTTTGTCATCTATCTTTTCGTCAGTGGCAAAATCCACTGGATGATGTAACAGAATATGCAATCAAAAATTGCGAAAGGTTTTTCAAAAATCCGTGTGTGATGATTGATGACTAATAATTCTAAAAAATTTTTGACAACCTCCTCGAAAGATCCATGTATCTGATGGGATGGCATTTTTTGATTGTGCAAGAGATGTATTGTGTGTGGCATAAATTGTGAAAATGGAGATATAATAATGGAGCATTGACATGCGAATTGCTATCGTGGTATATTGCGTTGCTAGACAAGGTAAAAAAACGTTATTTAAAAAATAAACATAGATGGAGGAATGTTGTGAAGAAAGTATGGATTTTTGACTGTGATGGTGTGCTACGCAATTTTTCATGGCATGGTGTGTACCGTGCATATATAGAGATTGCACGACATTTTGGTTGTTATGAGTCTTTTGTGCAAAAATATCCAGATATCATTTCATTTCGTGGTATGTGTAGTCATGATTGGCACAAAAATTTGGCTGTTATGGGTATTCATGGCGAAAAAAATGCCGGCATTGCAAATGATATTTTTACACGTGTGTATTTTTCACAAGTGCACATGTTTACATGGGTGCCGGACATTATTGCACAAATTGCACAAAAACATATTGTGGCAGTTTTTAGTAATAGTTCAGAGAAAAGTGTACATAAATCATTGCAAAATGTACGTGAATATGTAGCAATGATTCTTGGACATGAACAGGTGACACACCTCAAGCCGTCTCCGGAAGGCATTTATTGTATCATGAAAAGATTTGCGTCTGATGCAAAGGATGTAATTATGATTGGCGATTCTGATGCGGACATTCTGTCAGGCAAAAATGCCGGTGTAAAAACAGCCCTAGTAGAGTGGGGTGCGACTGATACGGAAAAAGAGCAGGTGGCACTTGGTGCGGATGTAATTGTCCGTGATCCAAAAGAGCTTCCATACATTTTTTAATTTTTTTGTAACCTGACATGGTCTGCGTACTGTGTCAGGTTTTTGTATGGACATTTTTTTGTGGTGGGCGCATAATGGAAGTGTAAGCATGTAATAAAAATACATATGCAAAAAGAAAAAATACGCGTCATCCAATATGGATGTGGCAAAATGGGACAGGTTTTTCTCCGTTATTTGTACGAAAATGGTGCACAAATTGTCGGAGCGATTGATAATAATCCGGACATGATTGGGAAAGATATTGGGGAAGTGATCGGACTTTCAGAAGTGTATGGTATCACGATTAGTGCTGATGCAGAAGAGGTATTTGCCAATGCAAATGCTGATGCGTGCATTATCGCGATTGCGTCTCTGATGACAGATATGGAGCCACATTTTGCACTTGCGGCAAAGCATGGCGTGAATGCGATTTCAACGTGTGAAGAAGCATTTTTCCCACACAACACATCGCAAGAAATTACAGAGCGATTGGACGTGCTAGCGAAAGAACACAACTGCACACTCACAGGTTCTGGATATCAAGATGTGTTTTGGGGAAATCTCATCGCGACACTCGCCGGTGCGACACACAAAATCACACGGATTGAAGGAGTCAGTAGCTATAATGTGGAAGAATATGGGATTGCGTTGGCGAAGGTGCATGGTGCGGGATTGACGCTTGACGCATTTGAGACAGAAATTGCACAAAACGACAATCTGCCATCGTATATGTGGAATTCAAATGAATGGCTCTGTGATCGGCTTGGCCTCACCATCACAAACATTTCACAAAAGCTCGTGCCAACCACACACACAGAAATGCTCACGTCAGAGACGCTCGGCACAAATATTCCAGCAGGTGATGCAACGGGCATGTCTGCAGTTGTGACGGTAGAGACAGAGGAGGGGGTAGAAATCGAGACAGAGTGCATCGGAAAAGTGTATGCAGAGGGTGAAGTGGATGTCAATGACTGGAAAATCATCGGTGAACCAAATACAAGTGTAAATATTCATGAACCAGCAACAGTAGAATTGACATGTGCAACGATTGTAAATCGTCTTCCAGACATTATTAAAGCTCATGCAGGATTTGTGCCAACATCACAAATGCCAGTGACAGAATATCGTGTAAAATCTTTGGAGCAATATCTCTAAAAAATATAGTTATTAGAAAAACAGTATGATGTATTTTATACTGTTTTTTTATTTCATATGTTATAATCATTTTTATGTTAGAATATGTGTATATGTGAAGGTTTTTATTGTTTTTAGTTATGAAAAAATTTATTATTATATTTATAATTATTGGATTATTTAGCGGAGGTATTTTGTGGTACGTTACAAGCCATAAAGGCGCTGTAATGCAAAAGACGATTCAATCAATGGATCATGTTTTAAAATTGGAACAATTAGATGATAGCACACGTGAACAGTTTGGTGTGATTCAAGATATTGCAAATACAATGCTTACACAGGATGATGTAGTGCGTCGGTATTTGTTGCTTTTACAAAACAATCTAGAATTGCGTCCTGGCGGAGGTTTTATCGGGCAATATGCAGTAGTTAGAGTAAAAAATGGAGAAATTTTATCTTTTGATGTGAAAGATTCAAATATTTTAGATAATACGTATAAGTCTGATAGAGAATTGCCAGAAAAATTGCAAAAGTATCTCATAGGTACAAGAAAATGGAAGTTTCGAGATAGTAATTATTCTCCACATTATCCAGAAAATGTGGAAAATGCATTGCATTTTTATGGACTTTCAGGTAATGATGCAAATTTTGATGGTGTGTTTGCAATTAACGCAACGTTATTTGAAGATTTACTTGAGATCAGTGGTCCAATTTCTTTGACAAAAAAAGATTGGGAAAAATATGGGGAATTTACAAGCGAAGGTGGTTTGATGAAGTTGGAAAAAATTGTAGAAGAACCGTTTTTTCGTGCGGAGGAACGAAAAGCGTGTGAGAAAAAATTAAAAAAAGCGAGCGTGCCGGAAAATGATGATCGATGGGAAGCATGCCGGTATGATGAAAACGGCAAGAAGAAAAAAAAGGTAACGCATGGACAACGAGAAGCACGTAAAGATATTCTTGATGCAATTGCAGAAGAAATGTTACTGAAATTGTTAAAAATTGACAATATTGAGCCATTGATTATTATGGCAACAAAAGCACTTGATCAAAAAGATGTACAACTGTGGTTTAAAGATAAAAACTTGCAGAATCTTGCACAAAAAGCACATTGGACAGGTGAGGTAGATCAAGAATGGAAAGGGGATTATGTAATGATTTCTGATGCAAATATTGGTGCGTTGAAATCTGATTATTATATGAAACGCACTATGGAATACAAAGTGGATTTCACAGGCAAAAGTGCGGAAGCAAATGATGCTTTGGCAGGTCGCATGGTAAGATATATCAGTGATGATGTAAAAAATCAGGTTATGAATGGGACATTTGTGACAAAATTACCACTAGCGACAGTGCGTATGACATATGAAAATACAGCAACAGAAACAAGTAATTATAATAGTGATTATCACAGTTTTACACGGTTGTATGTTCCAAAAGGTAGTACATGGTATGTACGTGAGTGGTTTGAGCCGCCGGGTGTAGATACAGAAGATATTTTTGGTGGCAATAAGCAAATGTATGGATATAAGTTTGATGTGCTTCTTGGTGACACAATTCCAACAATGTTGCAGTATACACTGCCCAGTACAATTTCAGAAGAGAACTATAAATTAAAAATTCAAAAGCAATCAGGTATTGGTAATATTCCACTAAAAGTAATTGTGATTACATCTGATGGAATAGAGCATATAAAAGAAATTACATTTGAACATGATATAATATTTGAATTAAGAGATGGAGAATTAATTATTGTTGATTAAATATATATTGTGAAAAACCTCTATTTAATAAAACTTGGTAAAGCGTGGCATGTGATTAAGCGTGATGGTATTTTAAAAGCATCTCGTCGGATTATAGATGGTGTAGTGACTTCACTGCGTCCAGTGGGTTCTGGTGATGTATTATTTATTTCTGGAGGAGTTGGGGACAGTGCATTATATCGGACAACACATGTTGCTGAAGAATTAGAATTTCAAGGAATAGCATGTTCAGTGACAGTGCAAGATAATCCTTTTTTAGATAAATATGTAGATAAATTTTCTGTTTTTATATTTCATCGTACTCTCTATACAGATAGCATTGTAGAAATGATTGAAAAAATTAAAAAAGTACAAAAAACAATAATTTTTGAAACAGATGATTTGGTGTATGATCCAAAATATTTACATCATATGGATTATTATAAAAAAATGAATGTTTTGGAAAAAAAATTATATGAAAATGGTGTTGGTGGAGAAATTTTGCGAGATGATTATGTAAAAATTGCAACAACGACAACACATTTTTTATCGGATAAATTAAAGGAGTTTAATAAGACAGTTTTTATTGTGCCAAATAGATTATCTGTAAAGGATGTTACATATGCACAGTCTGCTTTACGAGAAAAAAGAAATAACGAAAAAGAAGTGCGACTAGGGTATTTTAGTGGGACAATTAGCCATAATAAGGACTTTGCAACTATTACAGATGCACTTGTGCGTATTATGGAAAAATATGGTTATGTACGATTATTTCTTGTAGGTCCGCTTGATATTGATAATATATTAGTACAGAAATTCAGTAAGAGAATTGTGCAGTTACCATATGTGCCACGAAAAAAACATTTCGTAAATATTGCACAGTGTGATATAAACCTTGCTCCTTTAGAGAGAAATAATCCATTTTGTGAGGCAAAATCAGAATTAAAATTTTTTGAAGCTGGCATTGTCAAGGTACCTACAGTTGCCGTGGCAAATCATACATTTTCACAAGTAATTGTTGACGGTGTAGATGGGTATGTTGCAAGTGGGAAAGAAGAATGGGTAGAAAAATTATCACAATTAATTGAAGATAGAGATATGCGCCAAAACATAGGTGAAAAAGCGTATCAAAAAGTATTACAACAATACACAACACAAAATGCAAAAAATATTTCTTATTATAATTTTATCAAAGAAAAAATTTAAATATATACATTATCTTGGTAAAGGAGGTATTTTAAAAAGGACTGTTAAATTATAACAGTCCTTTCTTACGATAATAGTTATGAAAAATATGTGGTTATTTTTTTACCACCATTCAACAATATTGTCATAGGTTTCATTTGCAGAATTAAATAATGATACATAATTTACACCATCTTTCCAACCGCTGATGTCTAAGTATCCGTCATTATCTACATCAAGAAATCTTCTGTAGTCAGTGATTTCCCAACCATCATTGTATCCAAATGAGTTAAGAGCTAGTTTTGGTTTATGATAATTTGTACCATCAATACCATAGGCAACAACTAAGCCATTGTATCCAAAGCCCCAAACATCATTTACACCATCGCCATCAATATCACTAATTTCACGGATGTGGTGATCAATGCGCCAACCATTATTATATCCAAAATTACCACTAATGACATTTACAGCTGTATGATAATTTGTACCATCAATACCATAGGCAACAACTAAGCCATTGTATCCGAAACCTGCAATATCTAACCAGCCATCATTATCAACATCAATAAATTGAATGAGGTGATAATTAGCATTCCATCCAGATTTAGGACAAAAACCATCACTTACCTTTGAAATATTTGTGGTGTATGTGTCAGTTGTTTGTGATACATATACACCATCAGATGCTATGAAGATACTGCCTTGTACATCAGCATTTTCATTGAAAGAACCTGACCATAGTGGAAATGATGTGTCTCGCTCAACTGTTTTTTCTGGACTGAAATAGACATCTATTACTTTTTTTTCAGTAACATCATTTAGCGTGATACTTTCCGTACTTCCAAAAGATGTTCCATTTACAACAACATTGCTAACAAAATGGCCATCGCTAGGAAAAAAATGAATAGTTTCATTTCCATGATTTTCGGTCCAAAATGAGGTGTATGTTCCAACTGTTCCATTTCCATGAATAGATATTGTAACAGAATACACAATAATCACATCTGTAAAAGCACTTTCGCTACATTCATTAAATGCAGTCAAGGCAAAGGAATAGTTTTGATGAACATCTAAACCTGACAGACTTGTTTGTGTCACATTTCCAACATTAATAGGGGAATTGCCCTGAAGAGCATTTTTTCCATTGAATGGTGGTCCTGTTACAGCGCCTTCTGCATAATACAATTTGTATCCAGTTACAGGTTCAGTATTTGCTCTCCATGAAAATCGTATAATTTCGTTTGCTCCAATCGCTGCTTCTGATTGGGTGTTTAAAAATGTTAAAACCAGTGAAGCAAATAATGCTGTAAAGCATAAGATTTTCTGCATCTTGATAACCTCTCTACTTTCGCTCAAGTTGATTAATAATGATCTTAAAAGAACTTTGAAAATTATATTAAATAATTTCACATCGCATTGTATACTATATCGTAAAAAAAGTCACGTTTTTTGATATTTTTACAAAAGTTAATCATATGTTTATTTATTTGTGATAGAGTTTACTTTGCGTGAAATGAGAAATAGAACAAATCATGTTCTGTTTTGTGTAATCAAGGGTCTATGATACAATGAAAAAGCCTAAAAAATTAGGTTTATTTTCGTTTTGATTATTATGAAAAAAATTATACAGTCTTTTCGAGAGCATGAAAATTATAGAGAATTAATCTGGATGCTTGCAAAGACAGATTTTAAACTGCGGTATCAGGGATCGATTTTGGGGTATGTTTGGGCACTTCTAAAGCCATTACTCACTTTTGCGGTACTTAATTTTGTCTTTTCCTCAATATTCAATCCACGCAATGCGGGTGGTGTAGAGACGTATTCACTTGAGCTCTTGGTTGGTTTGATGATGTTTTATTTTTTTTCTGAAGGGACGAGTGCAGGGCTCAATTCTCTCGTGTCAAAAGCGCAACTCGTGACAAAAATTTATGTCCCACGATGGACGATTATTATCGCATCAACGATTAATGCAGCACTTGTATTTCTGACAAATCTTATTGTGATTGTGTTCTTTTTTGTGCTGAAAGGCTTTATGCCAAGTGTTTATGCGATAGCTTTATTTTTATTGTTTTCATTTTTTATTTATATTCTCATTTTGTCTTTTTCGCTCATTGCTGCACCGCTATTTGTGAAGTTTCGAGATTTGTCAATGATTTGGGATGTGGTGCTTATGATTGTGATGTATGCGTCACCAATTATATATCCTCTAGCTATGCTGCCTGTGACATATCACCAATTCATTCTCCTCAATCCGTTAGCTTTTATTGTGCATTTTACCAAAGAGTCACTGATTAATGGGCATTTTGCTGACCCACATCAATATATTGGATTTATCGTTAGTGTTGCTGGTGGTTTTATTTTTAGTATTTTTATGTATAATAAGCTGATTAAGCACGTCGCAGAAGACATGTAGATATATGACAACAGATGTAACACAAAAAAAACCATCAGAAGAAATTGCAATTTCTGCACATCATGTGAGCAAAAAATTTCGGATTCCACATGAAAAAGTAGACACGATACGCGGAGTGGCTGTTTCTGCATTTAAAAAAAACAGTTATGAAGAATTTCTCGCGCTAGATGATGTATCTTTTGATGTGAAAAAAGGCGAATTTTTTGGCATTATTGGTCGTAATGGCGGTGGGAAAAGCACATTATTAAAAATTTTGGCTAATATTTATACAGCAGACACAGGACAAGTGAAAATCAATGGACGTATTTCACCATTTTTGGAGCTTGGCATCGGTTTTAACCCAGAGCTTTCTGGACGTGATAATATTTATCTCAACGCCAGTGTACTCGGCATGAGTCAAAAAGAAATTGATGAAAAATTTAATGATATTGTTGCATTTTCAGAATTAGAGCGTTTTATTGATCAAAAATTAAAAAATTATTCTAGTGGTATGCAGGTGCGTTTGGCATTTAGTGTATCCATTCATGCAAATCGTGACATTCTTCTCATGGATGAAGTGTTGGCAGTGGGAGATAATAATTTTCAATCAAAATGTCTAGATGAATTTTACAAATACCGTGACATGGGGCGTACTGTGATTATTGTGACGCATGATGTTTCTGTCGTGGAAAAGTATTGTGATCGCGCACTCTTGCTAAGGGAAGGTAGTGTTGCTGCTTTGGGCACGGCCAGTGATGTCGTCATGCAATATGTTGCACAAAATATGCATGATGAAGAAAAAAGGCATATGCAGACTGGTGTGACAAATGGACTGAATCAAAATGACAAAAAAAATAGTCACAAAATCGCAAACATTATTGATGCAACATTTTTAGATGAAAAAAATACTGTGCGACATGTTTTTGAGGTGGGTGAAAAAATACACATTCAAATTACATATCGCATCAATCAAAAAATTGAGAATCCGATTTTTGGTGTTCTTGTGCGTGATGTAAATAATACACGTATTTTTTGTACAAACACAACATATGTCAAAGTGGATACAGATACAGTAAAGAAAGGAGTGATACGTGTGACTTTTGTATTAGAAAATTATTTTGCTGATGGTGTATATACTATTACACCGGCGATTGCGATGGAGAATAAGGCTAATATTGATTTGAAAGATTGTTTCAAATCGTTCAAAGTAATAAATGCAAATTTTAAATCAAATGCTGCTGCTGATTTTCCAACAGATGTTTTTATAGAGAAAATTGATTAGTGCAATAATGTGATGGCACAAGTATTGTGAAAAAATAATATCAAAAAATATGAAATTTACTGGTGAAAGGATGATTCCCGAACATAATATAAAAGATAAAATTTATTTGGAGCATGTGAACAGATATGTTTTTGCATCGCAGTTTGTGAAAGACAAAAATGTCTTAGACATTGCATGTGGAAGTGGGTATGGGTCGCAGATTTTACATGATGCTGGAGCAAAATCAGTGTGTGGCGTAGATATATCACAAGAGACAATCGCATATTGTCAAGAGAAATATCCAGAAATTACGTTTGCGCATGGATCTGTTGATGCAATACCATTAGAAGATTATTCCGTAGATGTGATTGTTTCTTTTGAAACGTTAGAGCATGTGGATGTGTGTGTACAAGAAAAATTCATGCAAGAAGTAAATCGTGTCTTGCGTACAGATGGTATTCTAATTTTATCTACACCAAATGCACTTGTATATAAAGAAGAGAATGATTTTCATGTTAAGGAATTGACTCCAAAAGAGTTGGATATTTTGTTGAAAAAAAATCATTTACAGTACACATTGTTTTTTCAAGAAAGCATTGATTCTAACTATATCCTTTCCGAAGAAGAGATTCATAATAGTTCTGTGCAATCACTTCTAACCACATTTGCAAACAATGAAAAACGAAAAGCGTGGGATGATCGATTTTTAATCGTTGTCTGTAGCAAAAAAGACCATCCCACAAAAGTTAAAGGTAGTGTATATGTATCTAATACGCAATCAATACGACATTCCGCGGACACTTCAGCATATCATGATGTGATAATGCAGAAAGAGCATGAAATTCAGCTGATGCGTGATTCGAAATTTTGGCATGCACGAGAAAGGTATATGATTATAAAACATTGGATTGTGTTAGTGTGTTTGAATCCGAGAAAGTTTCTAAAGAGTATTTTTAAATGAGTGTATGCAGATAACAACAGCCATAATTACGCCGACATGGAATAATGAAGAATATACTATTCGCTGTTTTGATAGTATCAGAAAAAATACAAAAAATTATATTATTATTTGGATTGATAATGGATCGAAAGATGCAAGTAGAGAGAAGGTGCAGAAATTTTTGGATGTTCATAACATTTCATACGAATTAATTCAAAATGACGAGAACCGTGGTTTTGTAAAAGCAACAAATCAGGGGATGCAACGGGCAATGGAACTGGGTGTTGAATATATTGTATTGCAAAATAATGATACGGAGGTATATGAAGGGTGGTTGGATAGGTATATAGAAATTGCGAAAAATGATAAAAAAATTGGTCTCGTTGGCCCAATTACATCTCCATGTGAAAGCTGGCAATCAATTGAAAAATTGAAGAAATCATGTGATGATTTTGAAAAATTTCCTGTATATTCTACACCAAAGCAGTATAATCGCACTGTTCGCAAAATTAATGACCAAGGAGTTGTTGCGGTGAATGAGTATCTTGCATTTTTCAGTGTTTTAATTAAAAAAGCAGTTATTGAAGATATCGGGTATTTATCGGAAGAATATGGCATAGGTTTGGGAGATGATAATGACTATTGTGCTCGTGCGATAAAAGCACAGTGGAAATTGGCTTTGGCAAAAAATGTGTTTGTTTTTCATAATCATAGGACAACATTTAAATCAATTTATACAGATAAAGATATTAAAAGCATGCAACGCAACGCACAAAAAATTTTGGATCAAAAAAATGTCTCTGCTATAGATATGTTGGATGTAGATGTGCAAAATTTATGTAAAAAAGATTTTGATATTATAGAAAACAAATGTCCATATTGTGGAGCAAGTGGTGTAAATAAAAAACATAGAGATGATTGCAAGAGTAAAAGCCCATTGATATCGGTTATTATTCCATCGCGTGTTGGTGAAGAAATTGAGTCACTTAAAACACTGCGCATGCAGACGTATCAAAATATTGAAATTATTGTGGAGTATGACACAAAACAAGAAGGGGCGAGCAAGGTGAGAAATGTGGGTGCGCAAAAAGCACATGGGCAGTTTTTGTTTTTTTGTGATAATGATTTAGTGTTAAACCCAAATTGTCTCTCAGATTTATATCTGACATTGCGCAAAAGCTCTGTGGCGACATGGGTTTTTGGCAAATGTGTGATAGATGGACATGTGCTTAATGAGGGGAAAATTATGGATGTTCCACATAATAAAAAGACTGTAGAATGGTTGACGTATTTTTATTGTATTTCAACAATGAGTTTGATTGATGCGCGCATTAAGCCTGTTTTTGACGAAAAAATGAAAAGGTTTAATGATTGGGATTTATGGCTTTCTCTCAATAAAGAAGGATATACTCCACTGTTTTGTGATACTATTTTGTTTGCGACAAAAAATAGAGTGCAGGGTATTACTAATTCTGATCCAAAAAATATAAAACAATGGATAGAAAAATTAGTGCAAAAATATGACATACAAATAGCGCTTTCTGATATTGAAAAGATCTATCAAAGAGTTGAAATATTGCCAAGACAGATCAATGACTTACAGAAAGAGATTTCATTGTGTAAAAAAAAGATTGCGGATCAAGATGCTGAACTCGTACTCATGAAATCATCAAAATTTTGGAAAGTGCGCATGAGATATATGAAAGTCAAAAATAAATTTTATAAAATAATAAAGCCATTTTCTCAATTTATATATTCTGTCAAGAATGAAAAGTCACGAGAAACGTTGATGCGTATTGTGCATTATATTTTATACGGCAAAGGTGTTTTGCATAAAAATGAATTGTGTTCTAGTGGCGATGCGTGTATACGAAATGTGATGGATACATCTTCTTGTAAAACATTTGCACCAAAAGTTTCGATAATTGTGCCAAATTATAATCATGCAACTTTTCTCGAAAAAAGATTAGATAGCATTTACAACCAAAGCTATACAAATTATGAAGTTATCTTGTTAGATGATTGTTCAACGGATGATAGTATAAAAATTTTGCAAGAGTATGCAGAAAAGTATTCTGAAAAAACAACATGCCTTTTTAACAAAAAAAACTCTGGTTCAGTTTTTTGCCAATGGGAAAAAGGCATTAAAAATGCTTCTGGTGAATTGATTTGGATTGCAGAAAGTGATGATTTTTGTGATAAAAATTTTTTAGAAGAGTTGGTAGGATTTTTTTATGATGAATCAATCATGCTAGCATACGCACACCCCATATTCGTTAATCAAAACGGTAAAAAACATACAGGCACATTTGAAAATTATGTGTCGCAGCTGTCTTCGAAAAAATGGAAAAAAAACTATATTGAAACAGCGCATAGAGAAGTAAACTGTGCACTGGGGATCAAAAATACCATTCCAAATGTGAGTGGTGTTGTACTGCGTAACGTTTTTACAGATTTTAATTTTTCAGCTCTCAAAGATTTTACGGTATGTGGTGACTGGTTTTTGTATCTCAATGTAATTAAAGGTGGGAGGATTGCATATTCTATAAAAACAAACAATTATTATAGGATGCACCCAGAAAGTACATCATTGAATTATCAAAAAAATATTGCTTTTATTAAAGAACATGAGTCGATTGCAAAATTTGTAGCACAAAACTTCAATATTACAGATTATGTTTTGGAAAAAAATATGCAAGCAGTGCAAGAAACATGGTTTCATCATAAAAAAGGTGAAAAATCCTTTCGCTCTGCATATAATCTTTCAAATGTTAAAAGGGTTCGACAAAAAAGAAAACCACATATTTTGATTGCGATATTTGCTTTTTCTACAGGTGGTGGTGAAACTGTGCCAATTAGAATTGCAAATGAATTATACCGCAGAGGGTATACTGTAACAGTTTTTGATTATTGTTATTTTGGAAGAGAGCATGAGACGACGCGCTCATTTTTGCATGAGGCTATCCCAGTTTTTCGATCAGAAAATAGAAATATCGTTAACTCGTTGTTGGATGATTTTGGTGTAGATATTATACATTCACACCATGTAATTAATGATATGTATTTTAGTGAGCGACGTAATCGAAATATTCCTCTTGTTGTCACAATGCATGGGATGTATGAAAATCTATCGCAAGATGAATTGGTGCGTGCAAAGAATGCTACATGTGACGCTGTGTCACATTGGACTTATGTCGCCGACAAAAATATTGAGCCGTTATTATCTGATACACGAATTGATCAAAATTGTTTTTCTAAAATACCAAATGGATTTCGTTTTGATAAATGTGACGACTCGATAAAAAGAAGTGCCTTTTCTATTAAAGATTCTGACTTTCTCATTTGTTTAGCTAGTAGGGCGATTAAAGAGAAAGGTTGGAAAGAAAGTATTGCAGCAGTGCAATTGGCCAACAAAACATCGCAAAGAAAAATAAAATTATTGCTCATTGGTGATGGTCCTGTCTATGATGAGTTACAAAAAAGTGATTTGGGTAAAGATGTACAATTGCTTGGTTTTCAAGAAAATGTTGCTTGCTTTTTTGCGATATCTGACCTTGGTCTGTTGCCAACAACGTTTAAGGGAGAAAGTTATCCTATGACGTTAATTGAATGTGTATCATCTGGAACGCCATTTTTTGCAACGGATGTAGGAGAAATACGTCATATGTTGGCGACGTCTGACGGAGAAATGGCTGGTGAAGTTTTTGCAATGTGTAATGGAGAAATTGATGTGCAAGAATTAGCATCTATGCTTGTTGTAGCTGCTAATGATGCCGAGTATTATACACAATTGCAGAATGCTACAGAAAAATGCAAAAATGCGTTTTCGATAGATTCTGTTATTGATTCTTACGAAAAAATTTATAGTACACTAATACATAAATAATGGAAAATTATATATCAATCATTATTCCATTTAGAGATAAAAGTGACTTTTTGGAGCGATGTGTGCGCAGCATTTTAGAAAAAACACAGTATCGTTATTTTGAAATCTTACTTATTAATAATCAAAGCAAAAAACGTCGAACGATGCGGTTTTTGGATGAGTTGAAGAACAATGAAAAGGTGCGGATATATGAATATAACAAGTCATTTAATTTTTCTGCAATAAATAATTACGCAGTGCGTTACGCAAAAGGGCAATATCTTCTTTTTTTGAATAATGATACTGAGGTGATATCACCACAGTGGCTTGATGAAATGATGGCGTGCTTTGAAGATGAGAGAATAGGCGTTGTTGGTGCGCAGTTGTTATATCCAAACAACACGTTGCAGCATTGCGGCGTCATGTTGGAAGAAAAGAGAGTGGCTGTTCATGCATTTTGTAGGAGACACGAAGCGGATGTGTCTTTTGATAAAAATAGAGAGTGGAGTGCTGTTACAGCAGCATGTATGATGACTAAAAAAAATATATTTTTAGATATTGGTAAATTTGATGAACGTCATTTGCCAATTGCATATAATGATGTTGATTATTGTTTGAAAGTGCGGGAAAAGAGTTATAAGGTTATGTGCAATTCTTGTGCAAAACTCTATCATTACGAATCAGCAAGTAGAAAATCTGATATAGCAGCCAAATTTTTTCGCAGAAAACGGTATAAACAATTTATTGCTGAACAACAATATATGCGAAAGAGGTGGGGGGATGCGATACAAAATGATCCATTTTATGATCGTGCAATCATGTATTAATTTTGCGTGCCTTGTTGAATGATATTGAATGGATATTACATGATTTCATCGATGAAGTCTTCATTGATGCGGTTTTTGCATTGTGTGCGTATACCGCTGTCTCCAATGTCATCACATTTCGTTATATCACCATCCTGTACCGCCGTATCTCTGGTACAATAATCTTTTTGTAGTCCTGTCATATGTGCACATGTGGTGTTTTCAGTTGCGGTGGCGAGGCCGCAAAAATTGATGCAGTATTCTTTTTTGTCACCTGTGTAGTGTGTGCACATTTTATCACAGTCAGTACGTGTGATTATGTACGCCGCAGAAATTTCTTGTGTTTTTTGTACATCTTCTTCACTATTTTTTGTGTTTTCATCTTCTTTTTCCTGTGATTTTTCTTGTTCTTGTGCCTCTATGTGATTCGGAGACGTCTGCTTCTCATCTTTTTCCAAGTGTCTTTTTATAGGGTCGGCAGGGATGTGTTCTGTGGTAGTGTTGCGTGACGCAAAAATAGTGTATGCAAAATACAGCGCTGCAGCAATCATAATAATATATAATGTAATCAAAATTTTTTTGAACATGAAATTGCTATTAAGGATGAACAGTGCAATCAGTAAATGGATGTAATGGCAATGTTATGGAAGTAATAATTGAGAATTTTTTTCCAATCCCAATTTTTATCATGTGCCAGCGTCAGAGCGCCATGTGCACTCAAACCAACCATGTGATTGCCAGCAGCCATGAGTTTTTCTGTGCTCATATGTGGCGAATTATTCCAATAATTGCCATTGTAGTCTCCATAGGGATCATTGACTGATGTGCAATGCGGGAAAAAACTTGTGCTCCATCCAACTTCGCTTGGATTTCGTGTCCGTCCGTCCGTCCAACTGGAATAGGGAGTAATTGCCACATCACCAGCATGTGTGACAATTCTTCCACGCGTATCTTCCGCAGCTTTGCGGATGCGTGGATACCGTTTTTCCCAGTCGTATCCGCGATAGAGTTGATTGCCCGGTGTGGCGTTGACGTCAAATCCTTCTATCGCATATTTTGTCGAATAGAGAATTTTCCAATATCCATATGTGCGGTAAGATGTTGTCATGACACGATTGTACTCCATCGGTCCTGTGCCGGTGATTTCGCCCATGCCCCAGACATATTGTTCAAGTGGCAGCTCATTGATTACCCAAATGCGCTTTACACTGTTGTTATTGCTGTAGCGTAATTTTATTTTTCCGCGGTATGTAGCATAATCCATGTCTGGTTTCTTGATTTCAAAAATACCATCACCGTCTGCAATATCAAAATATAATTCATCTGTAACGGTAATTTCTGGGGTCACCGATTTGTAAATACGGAACGTATGGTTTTTGTCATTGAGGTATTTCACACGTGTTTGTTCACCGGCATTGATTGTGGCAAGTATCGTGCCGGATGCGTTCTTAATGGTATAGTTTTCACGTGATGTAATGCGAAATGAGTGGTCCTCTAAATCTTTTCTTGTGTATTCATGAAGTCCAATTGTAATCTCTGGACCAAGATGAAGTGACTTTGCAACAGTTGAACAGGGTTGTGACACTCCCTTACCAAAATTTGGATAGTGCACATCCGCATCACCACCATCCCATGCACCATCTCCATTTACATCTAAATACCACAAACCATCACTATAGACACCTACTTCCGTTGTACCATCTCCATCC
>PDWI01002691.1_pt1 | contig 26511 bp, 21 predicted proteins | sample 1430891 | NCBI WGS metagenome assembly PDWI01 (sample SAMN01162508, study PRJNA174530) | Oral metagenome, whole genome shotgun sequencing project. | biome: Marine environment; feature: Marine mammal; material: Swab sample of the gingival sulcus; isolation source: swab sample of gingival sulcus...
AGATTTCATTATTGTGCAGAATGCAAAGCAGAATGGTTGCAGCATGTATAGTCTTGACAGGCATTTTAGCCTCATGGAACCTGTTATTGGTTTTGAATTGTTTGGAAATTAAATCCATACCCCGCAAATTTTTGTGGTTGATACTGGCGTTCAGGATGGGCAGGTCAGCTTAATCCTTATGGATTAGCTGAATTATTTGGGATTCCAGTCAACCCACATTATGTTTTGAGTTGTTAACGGATGCGTGGAACTAAGGATAATTTTTACTATTCTTGTATCCTTGGGAACCGAATCGTAGAAACGAATGTCTATACCACCCCCAGCACCAATTACCATTGGGTAATAATGTGCTCCTTTATCAGAAATCAGAACAGTCGTAATTCTCACTAACTTACCATCTTGCAATTTAATATGTTTCCATGGTGGTTCTGGTGTCCATGCCTCGTTCAGTTGCATGCGGATGCTAAGAGATCTATTTGTGCGATGGAGAGGCTGTTCGAGTTTTAACACTATTGGTTTATCACAGAGCATTAGGGGGTCTTTTGAAAGTGTGATAATCGTTGAATTTTGTGAGAAACATGATATACTTCCAATATATGTCAACATCCCGATTAATGTACATATATGCAATAATTTTAAGCGGTATGTTCGTTTAGCCATGCTTTTGTCCTTCAAAAGCTAACCCGGAGCAGAAGCGACATGGGTCTTTCCGACACCAACAAAGGGTGCAATTCCAATGTCATAAAGCTAACGGCAAGGCTTATAATTCCCTAAGCTGGGTGATTCTCTGATTTGAATGTGGCTCTCATTCAGTAACTGATGTTACGCAGCTTTGAGCTTTTGAAGCTCATCGAAAGCAGAACGGACAGCTTTCAGATAGAGCTTCGATCGCAGGGCAAAATGATTCAGCTTGGGCGCGGCCTTAATATTATGTGGATTTATATTGACATTTATGCTATATTCCCCAAAATCAAAAAACAACTTTAATAATGAAAGGATATATTATGGATGCCAATATTATTTCAAGATCGGAAAGAACTTTTACAGTTCAGGAGGAAATTCCTTACGGGAAATCAATGCTGGAATCAGAAGAGCTGATACAGTCGCAATTAAATGAAGGTCGGCAGTCTGGCAGCCGGAGAATCCCTGCTCAGGTTTGATACGGACGGTTCACCGATAATATTCGTTTTTTCTTTATTACACGTTTGACAGTTGAGACGCTGATTTTTTTTCCTCTCTGGTCTTCAAAGATGGCAATAATTTTTTTTTACTGAACGGGGTTCTCCATCAACTATTTCATGAATGAAGTCTTCATCTTCAGGTGTAAATGCAGGGTTTCTGCCTGAACGATAACCATCATACAGACCTCTAATCCCAAAATTTCCCCTGTTATTTATTGTTCGGGATACTGCCTGCTGGTTTTCAAACACCTGCTAAGAATAAATGGTACGCCCGGCAGGGGTCGAACCTGCGACTTTCAGCTCCGGAGGCTGACGCTCTATCCACTGAGCTACGGGCGCATTGCGATGTTTGCATTACCGTCGATACCATGGGAAGTCAAGCCATAATTTCAGTTTTCCCGGGGCGATTCTTGACAAGCACCCGTTTTTTCGGTTTAGTGGGCGGGCGGATCGTAAAAAATGGATCGAAAAAATCCAGCCCCGCAGATATATCCGGCACCGTGGCCGCATTTTTTCAACCTCCGATAAAAGGCTTTTTTATGAAAGCGTTTCTGTATTCGACGCTGCTGCTTGTGCTCACCGGCTGCGTCTCCGCCCCGCCGCTGTCATCTCCGTCTACCCAGCTCCCGCCTCCTCCCGCTCCGGTTCTGGCGGCATCCATGCCCCAGGTCGTGGATGACGTCCCGGAAACGGACGAGATCGCATCCGGCAAAGGAAAAATTGAAGCGTCCCTTTTGGAAACCGTCGCCCCGGAAACCGCTGATGCCGCCGCCGAAACCAGGATAGCGATTGCGGCCCGTTCGGCGCTGGATGCCGCTTTCCGCTTCCGCGAAAAGGCCGGGGAACACCAGAAAAAAGGAAATCTGGACCAGGCCATCCGCGCCCTGGACAACGCCTTTGCGGCCCTTCTGGAAGCCGATTTTTCCGTTGATCCGGAGCTGGAACGCCAGAAAGAAGACCTGCGCGTCGCCATATCCAGGCGCATCCTCGAAATTTACGCGGTACGCCATACCGGCGTGAAGGGAAAAAATCACGCCATTCCCCTGTCCATAAACGAGCATGTGAAGCGGGAATTGAAGCAATTCGCCAATTCCCGGTTTTTCCGTGAATCCTATGCCCGCTCCGGCCGGTACATGGAATTTATCAAAACCGAGCTGAAAAAAGAAGGCATGCCCGAGGAGTTGGCCTGGCTGCCCCTGATTGAAAGCGGATTCACGCCCCACGCCCTTTCCGGCGCCCGGGCACTGGGCCTCTGGCAGTTCATCCCATCCACGGGATACAAATTCGGCCTGAGCCGGAATGATTTTGTGGACGAGCGCCTGGATCCGGAAAAATCCACCAGAGCGGCCATCGCCTATCTCAAGAAACTCCACGGCATTTTCGGCGACTGGCTCACGGCCCTGGCCGCTTATAACTGCGGCGAAGGCCGGGTGCTTTCCACCATCCGCAACCGGCAGGTCCATTATCTGGACAATTTCTGGGATCTCTACAAGCGCCTGCCGCGCGAAACCGCCCGCTATGTGCCCCGTTTTCTCGCCACGCTGCATATGATCCGTAATCCCAGACAATATGGACTGGACCAGATCGTCCGTGAAACCCCGCCCGAATTTGATATCGTGCCCGTGAAAAAACAGACCACCCTGAATCATATCGCCAGGGCCACGGGCATAAACGCCAAAACATTGCGGCGGCTGAACCCGGAGCTGCGCCGGGAATTTCTTCCGCCGGAAAAATACGATCTGCGGGTACCCTGCGGAAAGGCTCCGGCAGTGACGGCGGCTTTGTCCAGAATACCCGAAATCACCCTGCCCCCGACACCGGCGTATAAAATCGCGTACCATCGGGTCAAACGCGGGGACACCCTGTCAACGATCGCATCCCGCTACGGGGTCAAGGCCAAATCCATCATGCGGGCCAACCGCATGCACAAAAAACATTTCATCGTGGCCGGTAATATATTGAAAATTCCTGTGCGGGCAGATTCCAGGGCCGCAGGAGCGATCGCATCCTCTTCCAGAAGGACATCACGGGGAAAAAGCGTGGGCGCGGCCCGTAGACCGGTTCGGGTCTCGTGGGCCGTGCATACGGTGGCAAGGGGAGATTCTCTCTGGAATATCGCCCGGAAGTATGATACAAGTACACGGGCCATTCAGCGGTTGAACGGACTGAAAAACGCCCGGCTTTCCATCGGGCAGAGGTTGAAAATTCCGGGCCGGATATTGGTAAAAAAAGCCGTTCCCACGACCAAACGCAAGGTCTACAGGGTCAAAAACGGAGATGTCCCCTTTGATATCGCCCAGCGGTATAATATGCCCCTGGAAAAATTTCTGAGGGTCAATCAGCTGACCCCGGGTTCCCGGATTTTTCCGGGTCAGGCGTTGTATGTGGAGTAGATACGGAAAAAATTCACCGATTTTTATATTAGAAATAACCGGCTGAATTCCAAAGAAAAGGCCCCCGTAGCTCAGTGGATAGAGCAATGGATTCCTAATCCATGTGCCGCAAGTTCGATTCTTGCCGGGGGCGCCAGGTAAAATCAAGGGATTGCGGATAATTTCCGCAATCCCTTTTTAGTTTTCAGCCTCTGTTTCTGCAAGTTTTTTAGCGCTCAGGAAGGCCGTTTTTGCCCTTTCCCGCCAGGGATATTTGACGAGAGATTACCTGATAAGAAGGAGAAAAAAGCAATGGGGAAAATTATTTTTGACAGGCTTCTGGCCTTCACGGCGCTTATCATGCTGATGCCTTTTTTTGCTCTGATCGCACTGATGATCCGGAAGGACGGCGGGCCGGCATTTTTTCGCCAGAAACGCGTGGGGCTGAAAGGCCGTCCCTTTTCCATAATCAAATTTCGCACCATGATTCCGGATGCGGAAAAATACGGCGGCCAGATCACATCCGGCCATGATCCCAGAATCACCACTGTTGGCGGTTTTCTCAGGAAAAGTAAAATGGATGAACTGCCTCAGTTGATCAATGTTTTTCTGGGACAGATGAGCCTGGTCGGGCCGCGGCCGGAAGTGCCGTATTATGTGGAAAAATGGTCGGCTGAAGATCGGAAAATCCTTCTTTCCGTCAGGCCCGGAATTACAGATTACGCCTCCCTGTATTACAGCAATGAACAGGAAATTCTGGCCTGCGCGGATGATCCGGAAGAATGCTATATCCAAAAAATCATGCCGGAGAAACTGCGGCTATACAGGAAATATGCTCAAAATCATAACCTGTGGCTGGATTTTCGTATTATTGTGGCAACGCTTCTGAAGCTCGCGGGGCTGAATGCCGCGATGATCCTGCCGGAAATCAGGAAAATGCCGGTTTCTGCAGAGGATATCCAGGTCTGAGGAGTGGGAAATCGGTATGGTGTCCCCCCGGAGCCCCGCTGCCCGCGGAAGATGCGGAAAATAAAAGCCGGGGAAATTTTTCCGGCTCAATTATCATTGGCATTATTTTGTTTCACCATTGAGGATGATATTCCGGCGTTATGCATTTGAACTGCTCTTTTATCCCGGCAATATTTCCCGCCGCCGCCCGTTCCACAAGGACCGCCACCTGCCGGTTTATCTCTTCAAGCGCTTTGTGGTTTCTGGTATTCAAGACCATGATGTCTTCATGATCCGTTTTCAGAATATCCTCTCCTTCCGTTATCAGTTCTTCGTATAATTTTTCTCCCGGTCTCAGGCCGGTATATTCGATTTCAATATCCACGCCCGGCTCAAAGCCGCATAAGCGGATCATGTCTTTGGCCATGTCGGCGATCTTTACGGGAACCCCCATTTTCAGCACAAAAATTTCGCCGCCTTTTCCGATGCCGCCGGCCTGAAGGATCAGGCTGCACGCTTCCGGAATGGTCATAAAATAGCGGGTCACTTCCGGATGTGTGACGGTAAGCGGGCCGCCGCGTTCGATTTGTCTTCGGAACAATGGCGCCACGCTGCCGACGCTGCCCACCACGTTGCCAAATCGGACAGCCATGTATCGGGTTTGATTTTTTCTGGAATAGGCCTGCGTCAACAGCTCGGCGATCCGTTTGGATGCCCCCATGATATTGGTGGGACGGACCGCTTTGTCCGTTGAAACCAGAACGAAACGCTCCACCTGGTATTGATGGGAGAGGGCAAGCATGTTCCGGGTGCCGATAATATTATTGAACACAGCCTCCCAGGGGTGCAGCTCCATCATGGGCACATGCTTATACGCAGCGGCATGAAAGACGACATGAGGGCGGCATTGATCGAAAATACGTCCCATCAGCTCATTATTTTGTATGGAGGCGAGGATGGCGTTGATGTGCAGGTTCGGAAAATTGGCCTGCAACTGTAATTGCATATCGTAGAGACCGGATTCGTTTTTTTCCACCAGAATCAGTTCCGATGGATTGAATTTGGCGACCTGACGGCAGAGTTCCGAGCCAATGGAGCCGGCCCCGCCCGTCACCATCACTTTTCTGTTTGCCAGGTAGGCGCATATCTGTTTGATATCAAGAGAAACTGGTGTCCTGCCCAATAAATCCTCATATTTGATTTCCCGGATAGCGCTCAGTGTCACCCGTCCCTCAATCAGTTCGCAGATGTCAGGTATTGTTTTAAACGGCACGTCGGCGGCTTTGCAGCAGGATATGATATGGCGTATTTCGTTGGCGGATGCCGATGAGATCGCAATGACAATCTCATCAATATGACAGGCCCCGACGATTTCCGGCAGATCATCCACCAGGCCGATGACGGGTATGCCGTGAATTCTCTGGTCCAGCTTGGAAGGATTGTCATCAATGAAGCCGATAATATCGTAATGCGCCCTGGGATCTTCCATAATTCCCCGCACCAGTTTTTCTCCCATGCTTCCCGCGCCGATGATCAATATTTTTTTGACGCCTTTCCGCGCCGCCTTGTATAATATGTTTTTTTCGCCTGATTGCGTATAGAAAAGTCTTACGCTTATGCGGTATCCGCCCAGAAAGAGCAGTGTCAGGATGAAGTCGATGCAGAAGATCCCCCGGGAAAAACCATTGAAACGAAATAGTATCAGGATAATGCTGACAATAATGGACGAAGATACAGCACAGGCCTTTATCAGATTGATCATATCGTAAATGCTGGTGTACCGCCACATGCCCCGGTATAATCCAAAATAACTTATGGTGATTATTTTAACCGGAATAATACCGATAACAGTGAAAGAGAAAATACTCAGCATGGCTGGCGGAATATTTCCATCAAAGCGAATGAGATGCGACAGATAGTAAGCGAGGACGAGCAACAGGATATCCCCCAACAAAATCACCCGGAAGTTTCGATTTTTAAAAATATAAAAATACTGTTGCATTCAAACCTCCCGTCAGTTCATAAGGAAAACGATTTCTCACTGATTCTGCCTGCTATGATCGCAGGGAAAGTATGGGGAAATTATTGGAAGACGGCGTTTTGCACAATGGGTTAAGAAGGGAATTTCCAAGTGGGAATCCCCTACTTTGGAGGGAGGGCGATTTTCATCGGACAGGCATTGCCTCTGACTGCGCTCTGCCCGTAAAATCCCGGATGAAAACCGGAAACACAGGAAAGCCGTGTCGCCAATGCCCAAACAGATCGCCCGGCACATCTCTTATTGCTGGCTGCCGCAAGGCATTATGCGGACTTCAATGATTTCGTCCTGAAACAGGTGCGGCGGGAAAGAATTGCGGCCGACCTGTTTTTACAGCCCCAGATTCATTATATTACAGACGGAAACGGCGAGCTTGCCATCAATTTTCTTGGACGGTTTGAACGCCTGGCCCGGGATTTTGAAATTATCGCCGGAAAATTGGGGATCCGGGCGGAACTGCCCGTTTTGAATTCCACCCGGCATGCCCATTACGCCCAGTGCTATACATCCGTAACCAGGCAGATTGCTGCGGACGTGTACGCAGCGGATATTGATGCGTTCGGATACCGGTTTCAATGAAGATCCTGCTGGTCCATCAATTATACGGATCATCCGCGCCCAGCGGAGAAAATACAGCGTTTGAGGCGGAAACGGAACTGTTGTCCGGCCATGGGCATCATGTCAGCGTCTTCACCTGTCATAATGACGAGCTGATCCGGCGGGGCCGCATCGGGATGCTTTGGGCTGCGCTCGCATCCCCCTGGAATCCGTTTGCCGTGAGACGGCTCAGAAAACGCATTCTTGAGACCGGGCCGGATATTCTGCACGTCCACAATACCTTTCCCATCCTTTCTCCCGCCGTATATTACGCGGCCCGAAAAACGGAAACCGCGACGGTATTGACCCTCCATAATTATCGCCTGTTCTGTGCTGCGGGAATTCCCCTGCGGAATCAGATTCCCTGCACGGAGTGTCTGGACGAAAAGAGCGTCCTCCCGGCCCTGCGATACGGCTGTTATCGTGGAAGCAGGCCGGCGACCCTTCCGCCCGCCGCCATGATCGCACTGCACCGGGGCCTGGGCACCTGGCGCAGCCAGGTGGACGCCTTTATCGCCCTCACACCTTTTCAGCGGGAGAAGATGCTCCAGGCCGGGCTTTCCCGGGAGCGGGTGCATGTGAAATCCCATGTGATGCCGGAACCGTTTCCTCCGGTCATTCCCTGGGAGAGGCGCTGTTCCCGTATGGTGTTTATCGGAAGACTCAGCGTGGAAAAAGGGGCGCGTACGCTTCTGGATGCCTGGCGGTTATGGGGAAAAGATGCGCCCGGGCTGCTCATCATCGGGGACGGCCCCGAGCGCGGCGGGCTGGAGGCGGATGTCCACCGCGCCGGGTTGGGCCGCCGCATCCGCTTCGCGGGATATTTATCCACCGCCGATGTCATGGCGGAACTGGCCCGATCCCGCCTTCTCGTGCTGCCCTCCCTGTCCTTTGAGGGATTTCCCATGACCGTGAGAGAAGCTTTTTCCGCCGGAGTTCCTGTGGCCGCTTCCCGCCTGGGCGCCCTGCCCGATATTGTCCGGGAGGGCCGGACGGGCCTTTTGTTTCGTCCCGGTTCGCCCGAGGATCTGCGCCATACCCTGGCGCGGATCTGGCATCATCCGGAACTGCCGCTCATGGCCCAAAGAGTGCGCCGGGAGGCCGTACGCCTGTTTGCGCCAGCAGTGCAGCACCGCCGGCTCATGGATATCTACACGGCCGCCATCCGCACGCGTCGTCAGCGGCGATAACCCCGCCGGGTCGATATTTCCCCGCCCGAAGTAGAAGATTCCTTCTTTTGGATACGCGTCCCTCCCCATTGCCGGGCCCCTGGCCTCATGGAAAGATGAGACCATCGGCTGCCGGCCGCCGCCGGCCTCGGCGGTCATTTTTTCAGATGCCTGTTTTTTCAGGCGGATATCGGAGGGAACGGCCATGTCCATCACTGCGGAATCCACATCCCGCCGCCCGGCAACGGAATGCATTTTGGGCTGGAAAATCATATCCTCTCCTTTTGAGGATCTCTGGCCTGCCCTGGTCCGGATTCTCCACAACCGGGAAAAGGGGCGCCTGCTGGTATGCGCCAATCCCCATTCTCTTTGCCTTGCGGAAAAATACGCGGAATTTCATCATGCCTTCCAGGACGCGGATTTCGTGCTTCCCGACGGTATCGGCATTGTCCTGGCCTCGCGCCTGGCCGGCGGCGGAATCCGAAAACGGATCACCGGCATGGACCTGTTCCTGTCCCTGAACCGCGAACTGGCCAGAATCGGGGGCCGGATATTTCTGCTGGGAACCACGAACAAAAATCTCGCCGCCATATGCGAAAAACTGAGCCGGGAATTTCCCGGTCTTCAAATCGCCGGATATTACGCCCCCCCTTTCGCGGAATCGTTCACCGATGAAGAAGAGAATCATATGGTGAAACAGATCAATGCCGCAGCCCCGGATATCCTGTGGATCGGCCTGGGATCGCCCAAACAGGAAATATGGGCCCGGCGGAATCTCCGGCGCCTTGATACCTGCCTCATTGCCCCGGTGGGGGCTGTATTTGATTTCTACACGGGCCGTATCATGCGTCCCGCTCCCCTGTTTCAACGGACCGGGCTGGAATGGCTGATCCGGCTTATGGGGCATCCCCCGCGTCTGTATGAGCGCACCCTGATTTCCGCGCCCTGGTTTCTGGCCCGCGTGATCGGCGACCGGCCGTGGCGCCGCAAATGCGGGCGGCGGGAGAACGCGGAATGATCGTGCTTTGGGCCGCCTTTCTGCTGGCCGCCCAGGTCTCCCTTGTGCTGACGCCCCTGGCCATTCATCTGGCCCGGCGATTCGGGATTCTCGATTTTCCGGATGCGCGGAAAATCCATGATGTCCCCATCCCCCGGATCGGTGGCGCGGTGCTCATGCCCGCCTGCTGCCTCCCTCTTCTCTGCTTCGCCGCCCTGGACGCGGAACCGGCCGGAAAGATCCTGACGGATGCCGATATTGCTGCACTTCTGCTCGGCGGATTGCTGGCCTTTTTTTTGGGACTCGCCGATGATATGGATAACGGCCTTCCCGCTTCGATAAAATTACTGGTTCAGATCGCCATCGGCATGATTTCATTTTTTGGCGGGCTGGATATTTCCGTCATCAGCCTTCTTCCGGAAGGACAGCTTTTTCTGGGCGCATTTTCCCTGCCCGTCACCATATTTTGGTTTGTCCTGGTGATGAACGCCGTGAATTTAGTGGACGGCCTGGACGGGCTGGCCGCCGGGCTCAGCCTGTTTGCAGCCATAACCCTGCTGATGATCAGCATCATGGCCGGCCGTTTTCACGCGGCCCTGGGGTTTGCGGCCCTTTCCGGGGCCGCCGCCGGATTTTTATGGTTTAATTTTAATCCGGCACAGATTTTTATGGGAGATTCGGGCAGTTATTTCATCGGCTATATGCTGGCCGGGCTTTCGGTGATGGGATCAGTGAAAGGCCCCACCGCCGTCGTTATCCTGATTCCCATCCTCACGCTGGGCATTCCCCTGGCGGATGTGATGATTTCTGCCATTCGCCGGTTTCTGGCGGGAAAGGGGATATTTGTCCCGGATAACGCGCATCTGCACCATCAGCTGGTGCGGATCGGGCTCACCCACCGCAACGCCGTGCTGGTGCTGTATGCAGGCAGTATCGCTTTCGAGATCTGTGCGCTTATCATGATTCATTCCCGACATGCGGGCATCGCCCTGCTCCTGGCCCTGCTGGTCGCGATCCTTTCGCTGGCGGCGGGTCCATTCGGCTTGAAGGATCTGTTCCGTATTCATTTTCTGGGGGACTGGATGGGCGATATCCTGGATGATGCGGGCGTCAGAAACCAGCGCAGGGAAATTTGGGGCCACCAGATGAATATTGCCCGGAGCCCGGATCTGCGAAGCCTGTGGGAGAATCTTGGCGCCGCGCTGGGGTGCCTTGGATTTGATGAAGCCCGCATGCGGGTTTTTCAGGAGCCGGAACCGGACACAAGAGATCCCCGCCCCCGGCGCCGGAAAGGCGGGAAGATGGTACGGGAATTCTCCTGGCGCCGGGAAGAGCGGCAATCCGTCCCCCGGGCGGACGATGAATATCTGTTCCGGATTGATCTTCCTCTGGCCGACGAATTCGGCATGGCGGCGCGGCTCCATCTTGTCCGGCATATGGGCGCCGGGCAATCGTGCGCCCCGGCTCTCCGCGAGGTGGAGCATCTGCGCCGGACGGTTCTGCGCTCTTTCCGGCGGATCGGCGTCACCTGACTCATCCTGATCCATCCTGATCCTGTGAAAATCCCGTCGGCATCCCCCGGCTCCCGCCGGAAGACGGCGCGGCCGTTTTTTTCCGCCGGGCCGCCTTGGGTGCATTCTAAAAATTCAGATTGCGGTTTCAGTTGTTATCTTCCTGAAATTATTCCGTAATGAAAGCATCCAATTTTCTATCATATTATTCCAGCGACCATAGAGCGCTTGAGCCCTCAAGCAGATCACTGTCTCCACAAAATCCAATTTGGGGGGCCTTAACCCGCATATTGACGACCCTGCGGCACGATGAATAAGTTTTTTTCAGTCGCATCTTTACGAAAAGAAAATCCTGACTGCCCCTGTTTACAGCTTTTTTCAAGAAAGCGGGAACTGCTGTCGCCCCATGAAAGGCGCATTGGGTGCATTTGGCTATACTCAGTGCCGTCATAATCTGAACTTTTTAAATCCAGTTCAGTCATTATAAAATTTGGATAAAATTTGGTTTTCAAAAGCGAAATTTATACCGGTGGGCAGTATAGTTGGTTTCCGGGGCCTTTTCGGCCTCGCCTCATTGACGCAGTTTTCCCTTGACATTTCCCGATACCTCCCCTATGTTTCCGGAGCCTTTCCGGAGCCTTTCCGGCCCCGGCCTCATTGACGCAAAAGGTAAGTTGCGCGTTTTGTTTATCTGTCTTTCCTTTCCGGGGCCTTTTTGGCCCCGGCCTCATTGAAATCCATAGTTTGTCTCTGCCCCAACAACAAGTGCAGCCACAGGGAACTGCCCCTCCAAATGGAATGGGCGGGAACCCGTATTGTTCTCCTTTCCATACAGCGGAAATGATATGCAAAAAAGATTCTCGTCGGCATCGCTGAGTTGGAGTGCGGAGAAACAACCGAATATAAATTTGGGTGACAAAAGATGAAAATTTTTCTGATTATAACGGATTTTGGGGCGCGTGACAGGGAGCAACTCAAATCATTGTGAAAGGAGCCTGATCATAACGCAAAACATTGATATTATTAAGTATATTTTTATATAATTTTTTGATGAATGATTCCATACAGATAGAGACACATCCCCGCAAAAGGAGGCCTCTGACTATATGGGAACAGCAGACCCAAGATCCGCGATACGGTAAAAGGAAGGATCTCCGTTGTTCAATACCTGGTTCATATCCTTGATGATATCAAGCAGAGAACTGACCTTTCGGGTTAATTCGAAGGCTGCGACTTCGCCCACCAGCTGCTCAAATTTCTTGCGATGCTCTGGATCCTTAGCAGTTTGAAACCGGATTGGCAGCTGTTCTTCCAGGACGGCGCTGACACCGTTTTGCGGTTGAAGCCCATTTGGGGACGAATAACATGAAATTGGAAATATAACCATCTGATGACAGTCCGCGCCCTGATGAGAGATCTCCGTTAAGACAACCGCAGACGGGCTTCAATCTTCCCCTGCATTCAAATCGTCGATCAACAGCCGCAGGCGGCCGAAGTCGCTGCGATTGAAATCCAGCACCAGGCGGGGCAGGCGGGCAATTTCCGCTTCGCTGGCTTCCTCGGGCAGGGCTTCGCTGTAGATCTGCATTTCGCCGCCGGGGATCAAAATGTCCGCGTATTCGCTCCGCAAACGGGCAAACAGGGCTTCCGACGGCGGAGAGGAAAGGCGCAGCACCAGTTTGTCGTCCACATAGCGCAGACTGTGGTAGCGGTGATAAAAGCGGTCGATATGTGCCACCGCCTCTTCCACGCTCGTGGCACGGGTGAACAAATGGAAATCCTCGGGACTCACATAGCCGTTTTCCATGAGTTCCGCACGCAGGAAGTCGAGCCATCGCTCCCAGTAATCGTGGCCCGGCGGGTCCACCAGCACCAGCGGCACCATGACGTGCTTGCCGGTCTGGACCAGGGTCATGGTCTCCATCGCCTCGTCCAGGGTGCCGAATCCGCCGGGGAAGAGGACCACGGCGTGGCTTTCCTTTAAAAACGCCACCTTGCGGTTGAAAAAATACTTGTATGTGATGCTTTTCCGATTGCCGTCCACCACGGGGTTGGATTTCTGCTCAAAGGGCAGGCGGATGTTCACACCAAAGGAATGCTCGGCTCCGGCGCCCTCGTTCACGGCCTGCATGATGCCGGGGCCGCCGCCGGTGATGACCATGTACCCGGAATCCTTGAGGGCCCGGCCCAGAGCCACAGCCGTATCATAGGATGGCTCCCCCGGTTTGGTGCGGGCCGATCCGAACACCGTGACCTTGAGGATATTGCGGTAGGGCTGGAATACCTTTGTGGTGAAGCGCATTTCCTTCATGGTGGTGCGCATCATTTTCAGGGCGGCCATATCGGTTTTCATCTGCCCGGTTTTCAGGGCAACGATGATCATTTCGCGGATGATGTCCTTTTCCGCGATGCCGCCGACGCGGTCCATGAGATCATGAATCATCTCGTCAACGGGACCGTTGGATTCCCTGACGTGCAGTTTGACGGGAACGCCATTACCGGACGCGCTCCCCGACGAGGCAATCTCGTTCATCACTCCTCCCGCGTTTCTTTTCGTGATTTTTTTGACGCCCGGCCCGGCGTTGATTTGAGATACGCCTGCGGACCTTCCGATGCAATTTAAAACAGAGGGAGATTTGTATCACCGAACGGAAGGGATGGCAATTCCGGGGCGGGGTTTTTTACGCTTGTGTTCGGGGCTTGAGCTTTAATATTACGTTGCAGGGGGGGGCACGATGGACCGGTGCAACCGTTATGCAAAGGGGAAATGATGGCCGGAACAGAAGAAAAAATACTGTATCCCAATCTCGGAAGAAGGATAAAAGCCGTTCTGGTCGATTCGATGAGCGCCGTTGTTCTGTTGGTGACGCTGGTTCCGCTGCTGGCGAAAATGGACATACAAAATACACCGCTGAAACTGATTGTTTTGACATCTCCCTTTTTCATTTTGGAACCGTTGTTGATCTCGTTCACCGGCGGATCAATCGGGCATCATGTGTTTCAGATATGCGTCCGAAATGCGGCCTCCGGCCGACACATTGGTATTTTTTCCGCGTGTACGAGATCCATCATAAAATTGTTTCTCGGCAGTATTTCGTTGGTTCTGATACTCTTCACAAACAGACATCAGGCGCTGCACGATCTTATGTCAAACTCGGTGGTCACCTTTAAAACCTCCGGTTCGGTTGCTGCCCAAAGCGGACTGGAAGAACGTTCCGTTCAGGAAGCTGATTTCATCCATCCTTCCAGACGCAGGAAGCTTATTGTCATCATCGCCTATAATGCCCTTTTATTGATGGCATTCATGCCAATCGCCGCTACATTGATATCATCATCATGCCTTCAATTCGATAATTGCAGTGCTATGGATGATATCCTCAGTGAAATAATCGGGATATTCTGGCTGGCCGGTTTGTGCGGCACGATTTATCTGGGAATTCGCGGGCGTTTGCCAGGATGCAAACGCAGAAAAAGGAAATGACGGGAGGCCGGCCGGAAAACAGCGGGCGGCCCGCAAGTAAAATGGAGAGAAGAAAAGACAAAACACAACAGCCCGTGAAGCGGGGTTGATCCGCTTCACGGGCTGTCCGGAGCGCCCCCCGCTATCCCGGAAAGGCCCCGTCAAATGCGGAGAGAAGATCATGAGATATCCGCGTATGCAGGGCCGTGATCTGGCCGTCTTCCAGTGTCGCCGTGTCAGAGCGATACACCACGCGGAAAGAGAGATTTTTCCGGCCCTCGGGCACATTTTCGCCTTCATATACATCGAAAACAAAAACGTCTTTAACGAGATCCGTTTTCGCCGCGCGGATATGGTCCAGCATATCGGCAGCCGGGGTATCCCGGTCCACGATTATGGTGATGTCCCGGTTCACGGCGGGAAAGCGGGGAACGGGCGATGCGGCGATTTCCCCGGGCAAAAGCGGAAGAAGCCGGTCCAGATTCAGCGAAAAGGCGAAGACCGCCTGCTTGACGCCATGATCGGCCAGCACTTCGTTCCGAACTTCGCCCACCATGCCGACTTCTTGTCCGGATACGGTCACCAGGGCCGTCCGGCCGGGACGGGACCAGCTGCACCGATCATCCGCCAGGGCGGAAAAAGCGGTGTCCCTGACCCGGAGGCCCGCGAACAGCGCTTCCAGCAGGCCCTTGATATCATAAAAATCGCAGGGAATGTCCGCGTTTTCCCAGTGGGCGGCCCGCCGGGAACCCGTCCATACGGCGGCCAGACGTTCTTTTTCATCGGGCAGGGCGTCTTGTCCGTTGCTCAGAAAAATTTTGCCGGTCTCGTACAGGGTAAGGGTGCGGGTTCCCCGGGCAATATTCCGGGCCACGGTATGGAGCAGACCGCTCAGAAGGTCCGTGCGCATGACCGCCATATCCCCGGAAATGGGATTCAGAATGGTTAGCTGCCGGCGGCGCTCATCGTCTTCGCGGAAGCGGAGGCGGTCCGTGGATTCCCGTTCGATAAAGGAGTAGGATATCACTTCCGTACACCCGAACCCGGTCAGCAGATCCTGGATCATCCGGCGCAGGGATATCATGGGGCCGGGGGGCCGTCCGCCGCCGCGCATGGGCGGAAAAGTGGCGCGGATCCGATCCATTCCATGGAGCCGGGCCACTTCCTCGGACAGATCCTGCCAGCGGGAAACATCCACCCGGAATGACGGGACGGTTACCCGCATCCCTTCTTCGCCTTCGGGAACAACGGTAAAATCCACCGAGATCAGAAGGCCGCTCATGGCATCCCGGTCGAGCTGCAGTCCCAGCCGGTTATTGATCTGGGATGCCGTGACGGAAATAATGCACGGCCTGGCAGGGCGGGGATGCACGTCAATATGGCCGCCCACCAGCTCGCCGCCCGAGAGTTCCGCCATAAGCCCGGCGGCCCGGTCCAGCACATTCAGGGTATTGGCCGGATCCACCCCGCGTTCGAACCGGTGGGAGGCGTCTGTCCCCAGGCCCAGCTTGCGTGCGGTTTTCCGGATGCTGGCGGGTTCGAAACAGGCCACTTCGATCAGTACATTCGTCGTATCGTTCTTGATTTCCGAATTCAGACCGCCCATGACCCCGCCCACGCTTACGGGCTGCTTTCCATCGCAGATCATGAGCATCTGGCCGTCCAGGATGCGTTCCCTGCCGTCCAGGGTGGTGAATTTTTCTCCCTCTTCGGCCAGACGCACCGTGATCCGGCCTTCGGCCAAGCGGTCGTAATCAAAGGCATGAAGGGGCTGCCCCGTTTCCATCATCACATAATTGGTCACATCCACGATATTATTGACGGGACGGATGCCGATGGAACGCAGGCGGTCCTTCATCCAGGCGGGAGAAGGACCGACCGTGACGCCCATGAGCATCCGTGCCGTGAACCGGCGGCAGTGGCCGGGAGCATCAATCCGCACGGAAGTCCTGTCCCCGATGGCCCCCTTTTCCTTAGGCAGGGAAACCGCCGGCAGCCGCAGGGTTTCGCCTTGCAGGGCCGCCACTTCACGGGCAATGCCGATCATGCCGAGGCAGTCGGGCCGATTGGGCGTCAGCTCAATCTCAATGACCGGATCAAACAGGTTCAGGGCCGCCGGCAGGGGTGTACCCGGCACCAGATCCGGCGCCAGCGCCAAAAGCCCGTTCCCGTCTTCATCCATTCCCAGTTCAATGGCGGAGCAGAGCATTCCCTCGGATGTCTGGCCCCGCAATACCGATTCTTCCAATATCCGGCCATCAGGAAATTCGGTTCCCGGCAGGGCCAGCGGGGCCAGAAGACCCGGAGCCGCGTTGGGCGCACCGCAGACCACGCGAACCCTCCGTTCGCCGGCGGCCACATCGCACAGGCGCAGGCGGTCGGCGTCGGGATGGGGCACCACATTTTCAATTCGGCCCACCAGAACGGTATTCATCCAGGCATGGCGGTCATCCGCCGAATCCACCTCCAGGCCCAGCATGGTCAGGGACTCGCTCAGCTCCGCCGCCGGCATATGGACCGGCACGTATTCCTTCAGCCAGCTCAAAGGGACTTTCATTTTTAAAACTGCCTCAGAAAACGGGTATCATTGTCAAAAAATGTTCGCAGGTCATCAATCCGGTATTTCAGCATGGTGATGCGTTCGATCCCCATGCCAAAGGCAAACCCGGAAAGGGAGGCATCATAGCCCACCTTTTCAAACAGGGCCGGATGGACCATGCCGCAGCCCAAGATTTCCAGCCAGCCGGTCCGGGAGCAGATCCGGCATCCATCGCCCCGGCACATGACGCATTGGATATCCATTTCCGCGCTGGGTTCGGTAAAGGGGAAAAAGCTGGGGCGGAAACGGGTCTCCACCTGGTCTCCGAACATCTGGCGGGCAAAGGCGTTCAGCACCCCCTTGAGATCGCCCAGACTTACCCGGCGGTCCACCAAAAGGCCCTCCACCTGGGAGAACATGGGGGTATGGGTCACATCCGAATCACAGCGATACACCTTGCCCGGCGCGATGATGGCCACAGGCGGTTTGGTCTTTTCCATGATGCGGATCTGGACGGAGGAGGTCTGGGTGCGCAGCACGATCTTTTCCGAAATATAAAAGGTATCCTGCATATCGCGGGCCGGGTGGCTTTCAGGTATGTTCAGGGCCTCGAAATTATAATGATCCGTCTCCACTTCCGGGCCTTCGGCAATATCGAATCCCATGCGGGCGAAAATATCACAGATCTCCCGGGTGATCCGGGTCAGGGGATGCAGTGTGCCGATAGAGGGGCGGCGTCCGGGCAGGGAGACATCCAGGCGGTCCCCGGCGTCGCGCAGGGCCGCCTCAATGCGGTTCACCTTCCCGGTGACGGCGGCATCCAGCTCGGCCTTTATTTCATTGGCCCGCCTGCCCGCTGCGGGGCGCTGCCCGGGCGGAAGTTTCGGGATATCGCGAAGAAACCGGGTGATAAGCCCCTTGCGGCCCAGATACATGGTGGACAAGGCCCGCAGTTTGTCAGGATCATCCAGGCCGCTGAGGGCCGACAGGGCGTCTTCCCGGATCTGTTCGATATCGGGGACCGACGCGCTTTCCGTGGTCGATAGGGGGGTCTGATCTGTTTGCTGAGTCATCTTTTGTGCCGCCGGCGCCGTTGAAAGAAGAAGAAACCGGACATCCGCACGCGGCATGTCCGGCAAACAAAAACACCCCGCCCGGCCGGGCGGGGATGAAAGTTACAGCCGGGAGGCGGCCAGTTCCGCAACCCGGGTAAACGCGGCCGGATCGGAGACAGCCAGTTCGGCCAGCACCTTGCGGTCCAGTTTCACATCCGCCAGTTTCAGGCCGTGAATGAATTTGCTGTAGCTCAGATCATTCATGCGGCAGGCGGCGTTGATACGGATAATCCACAGGCGGCGGAAATCCCGCTTGCGGACGCGGCGATCACGATAGGCGTACATGAGCGCCTTGTCCACGCTGTCCGCCGCAGTGCGAAAGAGCTTGCTGCGGCCTCCGCGAAAGCCCTTTGCCAGCTTCAATACTTTTTTACGGCGTCTTCTCGCCTTGAATCCTCTTTTGATGCGCATGATACAACTCCTGAAAAATATCCGGATATCCGTCTTGGTCCGCCCGGGCGTCCCACAACGGTCAGCGGGGACCGGTGAGCCCGGTACGGGCGGTTATTGCGGGCGGCTGCGCCGCCAGATGCGGCATTCCGGCCGGTCCGAAAGCGGAAACAATACCACAGCCCGGTCTTCCTTATCCGTTGGGCAAGAGCAGCCGCACTTCCTTCATATTGGTCTGGTCCACGATAAAGCCCTTGCGCAGGCATCTTTTGCGCTTGCGGGTTTTTTTGGTCAGAATATGATTCGCATGAGATTTTCGGGCCACGACCTTGCCGGAACCGGTCATGCGGAACCGTTTGGCCGCTGCTCTGTTGGTCTTGATTTTCGGCATGACGCCTCTCCTGGTTGATAATAATGACGGCTGAAAATATGGAAAAAAATATCCTGAATCCGGCGCGTCAGCCCCGCATCTCTTCGGGCAGCGAAAGAACGGACGCGGGATTCCGAGCCCCCCCCCAATAAAAGACCGATGACGAAATCCGTCATCGGCGGACACAAGGGGAACCGGACACAACGGCAAAAACGCCTCGCTGAAACGAAAAAACCACCGGAGTGAAAACATCAGGCCCCGGAGGCCGGCGTCCGCTGCGGCAAACGCCGGCGGGTCAGGATTTCGGGGCCAGGATCATCATCATGGTGCGCCCTTCGAATTTGGGCATCTGCTCCACCACAGACAGATCCGATACCTCCCCGGCGATCCGCACCAGAAGTTCACGGCCCGTATTGGACAGGGTGATTTCCCGGCCGCGGAACATCACGGTCACCTTCACCTTGTCTTTTTTCCCCAGAAATTTGCGGATATGACCGAGCTTGACATTCAGGTCATGTTCACCGGTTTTCGGGCGGACCTTGATTTCCTTGAGCTGGAAGCTGCTCTGCTTTTTTTTGGCTTCCTGCAGCTTTTTGGTCTGTTCATACTTGAACCGGCCGTAATCCATGATCTTGCACACCGGAGGATTCGCGTTGGGCGAAACCTCCACCAGATCAAGTCCGAATGTCAACGCCGTGGATAAGGCCTTATTGGTCGGCACGACGCCGATCTGATTGCCGTCCGGATCAATCACGCGTACTTCGCGCGCCCGAATCTGCTGATTAATATTGATCCGTTCCGTTTGCTTCGGTCTAACTATCCCACACCTCCTGAGGTTTACACGGGTTCATTTACATGGGAATCCAAAAGATACGCCGACAGTGTATCCGGTTTCCACCAATACAAATTCTTTTGATACCGGATGACACTGGAAAATGCAAGGAGAAAAATTCTCCGGCGGACATCAGGGAATTATGGCAGATTTTTCTTCCGTGGAAATATGACGGTCATTGTGGATTGACACGCGCTGGAAAATTTTGCATAGTACCGTTTTTAAATGAAATCCATATCATTATTGCCATGCGCCCGCGCCGTAAAGACGACAAACCAGGGACGGACGGAACGCCGCAAACAACGACCAGAGGTAATATCGTGAATACGGACACAGACCGGACGCAAATGCAAAGAAACCGGGCCGGAGAAGACGGACCGGTCTGGTTTACCCACCCCGGCCTGGGCCGGATGCCGGGCGTCCGCCATGGATTTTTTACCCGGATCGGCGGGGTAAGCCCGCCGCCGTTCGCGTCCCTGAACATCAGCCGCGGCGGAGGAGATGATCCGGCATGCGTCAGGGAAAACCGGCTGCGGGTTCAGGCGGCCATGGGAAATGACCGTCTTTTCTTCATCCGCCAGGTCCATGGTACAGGCGTGGCCGTGATCCGTAAAAATGATCCGGTTCCGGAAGAAGCGCCCGAAGCCGATGCCGTAATCACGAACCGCCGAAATCTGAACCTTGTCATTCAAACGGCTGACTGCCAGCCGGTCCTGCTGTATGATCCGAAACGGCGCGCCGCCGGGGCTGTTCATGCGGGATGGCGGGGCAGCGTCGCCGATATTGCCGGCGTGACCGTCGGCGAGATGAAACGTGTTTTCGGTACCGATCCAGCGGATCTGGCGGCCTGCATCGGTCCTTCCCTCGGGCCCCGCCGCGCGGAATTCCGGAACTGGCGGACGGAGATTCCCGCACGGTATCATCACTGCGGAAACGCTGAAAATCTGTTTGATTTCTGGGCCATCAGCCAGGAACAGATGGAAGCCGCCGGCGTGCGGGCCGGTCGTATATTCGTCAGTGGTCTTTGCACCAGCTGCCGCACCGATCTTTTTTTCAGTTATCGGGGCGAACATATCACCGGACGAATGGCCTCGGTAATCGCTCTTATCTGAGACAAGATGGCATCATCCGAGAAATCAGGCGGGCTTGGGGCCTTTGTCAAGACGGCGCTCATCCGTTCCTATAAACGCTTTGTGCGCATCCGGGGCAATCCCCATGAGATCGCGCTGGGGTTCGCCCTGGGCATTTTCGTGGGCATGTCGCCCACCATGGGCATTCAGATGGCCATTGCCGTGTTCCTGGCCTCCCTGCTCGGCTGGAACAAGCTCACCGCCGCCGCCGGCTGCTGGATCAGCAATCCCGTCACCGCGCCGTTTCTTTACAGCATGACCTATCTGACAGGTGCGCATTTCATGGCGGATCCCCCCAACAGCCATCTGACATTCGCCCTGAACCTGGACGGCCTGCTCTCTCTTCTCCGCAATGCGCCGGGAATTTTCTGGGCCATGTTTCTGGGAGGCGCACTGCTGGGGCTGCCCCTGGCCTATCTGGGCTACCGGCTGTCTTATCTGGCGGTATTGCGCTACCGGGAACAGTTCCGGGCCACGCTGGCCAAAGAAGGCATGTTGCTGAAAAGAACCGGAGATTCCATCCGGCGGCGCATGCGCACCAAAAAAATCCGGAAACGGGGCCGGACCATTTCTCGAAAAAAACAGCGGTGGCGATCCTGAGAAAAACCGCCGCCGGAAAATTCCTGGTCAGCCCCAACCGCCGAAGACCGCCAGATCCGCCATTCCCAGGGCCGTCAGCAAGGCCCGCTCCGGAAGTGTTTTTCTTATCATATATTCGTCTTTGCTGTGATCTTTGGCCCCCACGGGCCCCAGCCCGTCGATGACCGGGACGCCCCGGGCCGCAATCTGGTTGGCGTCGCTCACGCCCTGGCGGAATTCCTCGGGCGCGGTCATACCCAGCGCCTCCGCGATATCCGCGAAGATCCGGTACAGTTTGCGGTTTCCCTGGGTGGGCGGCATGGAAGGCCGCCCGCTTGCCACGGTATAGGCCGATGTGACGCCGGGGACCGCGTTTTTCGTCACGATTTCTTCCACCGCCGCCGCGATCCGTTTTTGATCCGCCGGCTCGACAAACCGGAAGTCCATGCGCGAGCAGGCGAAATCCGGGACCGTATTGGGGCCGATGCCGCCCTCCACCGTGCCTGCATTGGCCGTAACGCCCCGTTCCGGATCATTCAGGGCTTCCACGGCCAGGATTTTTCGCGCGATCTCGGCAATGGCGCTGGCCTTGTCCGGTCCGGCGAATGCCGCGTGGCCCGCCTTTCCGTGAACATCCACCCGGATGGAAAGATTGCCCTTGCGGCCCGTGACGATATCCCCGTTCAGGCCCCCGGCCTCGAAAACCAGCGCCAGGTCGGCCCGGTCCGCCTCGGCCGCGATGAGGTCCAGAGACGAGGGCGATCCGATTTCCTCGTCCGAATTAAAGACGAATGTCGCGGGCAGACGGTCCAGCAGGCCGGCGGCGTCCAGGGCTTTTAACGCGAAGATGCCGGCGGCGAGACCGCCTTTCATATCAATCACGCCGGGGCCGTAAGCGGTTTCGCCCTCTTCCCGGTAGTCCCGAAAATCCGTGTCCTCGGGAAAGACCGTATCCATATGCCCGACCATCAGAATCCGGGGCGGGCCGGCGGATTCCGCCTCCGATCCGGCGGACCGGAGATTTACAGCGGCCGGGGACCGGAAAATCACATGATCCCCCCGCCCGGCCCGGGATACGAATTCCACAGCCAGGGAAGTCCTGGCCGCAGACCGGGCGACGGCCCGGCCCACGGCGTCAACGCCGGCCTTGTGAAAACTGCCGCTCTGGATTTCCACCAGTTCTTTCAAAAGCGCGAAGAGTTCTCCGTCCCGGCCCTGGAACCAGTTGCGGATCTTCCGCCCTTCCGGGCGCTCCAGAATATTCGGCCTGCCCATACTTCCTATCTCTCTTTCCGGCGGAAGGCGAAATTATCGTCTGCGTACAGGTCCGGGTCCGCGTCCGGATAACGGACCTGCTCGCCGCTCCAGGGTTTGGTCAATATCAGATCATTACCCGACCGGTCCCCCACATTGCTGCGATGCAGGGGAATCTTTCCGCCAGCCGTGGCGATATACCGGGGGATGGCGTCGCCGGAGATATTGCCGTACATGCTTTCCACGATATCCCGGCCCTTTTCCACAGGCACCCGGAAATGGGTGAACTGGGGGTTCCGGTAGGAGCAGTTGAAAATATAATAGGGCCGCACATAGCTTTCCTGGACGGTCTCGCACAGTTTCCACATCTTGAATTTTGTATCATTGATGCCCCTGAGCAGAACGGCCTGGTTGAGCACCGCGCTCACGGCTCCGGAGATCCGGCGGAAGGCGTCTTTGCTCACGGGCGTGATTTCCTGGGCCGTATTGATCTGGGTGACAACGCGGACCGGTTTTTTTTCGTTGCTTTCGGCCAGAATATCCAGCAGCCCGGCGTCGATCCGCTGGGGCGAGGTCACCGGAATGCGGGTGCCCAGGCGCTTCATGCGCACATGATCGATTTCGTCCAGGGCCCCCAGGATTTTTTTCAGGATCTTGTCGGGCAGCACAAAGGAATCCCCGCCCGTGATGAGTACATCGCGGATGCGGTGATTTTTCCGGATATAGTCCAGGGCCTCTTCATAAGCGGCCTCGGGATAAACCTGATCTTTTTTTCCGATATGGGCGATGCGCAGGCAGTGGGTGCAGTACATGGCGCACATATTGGTGGCCTTGATGGTCACCACCCGGGGATAGAACTGGTCAATGAGCCGGGCCGGGGAATGGTCTGCGGCCACGGGCGGGATTTCCTCACCCGCATTGTCCACCATTTCGTGGGAGGGCACGCTCTGAAGCAGCACCGGATCATTGCGCCGGCCCGGCTGGATCAGGGAGGCGTAATAAGGGGTCAGGCGCATGCGGTAGGTATCCGTAACACGGGTGACCTCCACGATATCGGCCTCGGAAAGATCGGTGACGCGGGACAGGGTGGCGGCGTCATTAATGCAGTTGCGGATCTGCCCCTTGTATGTACCCCAGGCAGCTTCATCCATCTTGAGTTCAGCGCGGATGCGGGCCGCGTTTTCCTGGATCCGGTCCCAGAGTTCAATGCCCGAGGGGGCTTCCGCCGCCATGCGGTCAAGATATTCGTCCACGCGGGCGTTGGCCGCTTCCACAATGGGCAGGGCCCGGTCCACCCGGCCGCCGACCGTGACTTCGTGTTCGTCCATCCGTTCGTGGCGGACCGCCAGTTCTTCCAATTGTTCGCGGGAGATGCCGAAGGCGTCGGGCGTACGGCCGGCATCCGCTTTTTCTTCTTTCAGGCGGCAAAACAGCGAACTGATGGGACCGGTTTTATTGCCGGATGCGGCGGCGGCCAGCAGATCCGCGATATCGCCTGATCTGGAACCGGCGGGCCGGGCAGCGGCGGAATCGTCCGCCGCCGGCGCGTACAGATTGTCCAACATTTCCCTGGTAAAGGAATCCATGTTTTTCTCCTTCGGTCGTTCTTTCCTGCGGAATCTCCGGCTGGCGGACACCGGGAGCAAATAAATATGCCGACAGGCGGGATGCCTGCCGGCGGTTTGCATAAGGACGGGGTGTCCACCTCCAAAAATCGCGGCCGGCGGCAGTCAGGCCGATTACATCACCGTCCGTCGGTCCACCACCGGATTTTCAGAAATGGTCAGGTCAATGGTGCGCCGTCCCTGGCGCAGGCCCTGCTCCACGCTGGCATAATCATGGCCCAGGGCCACGATGCGGCCGATGAACGCACCTTCGGCCACGATGAAATCCGCACCCGCGTGTTCGAGAATAAGGAAATCCTTTTTCAGCTTTCCGGCGGCCACCCGCGCAAAAGCTTCCCGCTCCCGGACGCTGTGGGGAATATAATCGGCCGTGATCACGGGGTCCGCGATTTTATAATTATAGGTGCCCCAGTAGATTGTTGCGGGATTGCCCTTTATTTCCACGGCATTGACCGGCAAGACACCTTCGGTGACGGCATAATATTCCATTTCCGGAAGATTAGGCGCACCGGACGGCAGGCTCTGATCCATGAGGCAGCAGAACTCCAGGGTGGTGCCCTGTTTGCGGGCGTTGATTTCCAGAAAGCGGATATCCCCGTCCGGGGCCACGAGATAATCGCAGCCGTAAATGCCCCGATACCCCTGCCCCGCCATCCATTCGCCCACGGCGCGGGTATAATCCTTCAGTTTTTCCACGGCCAGGCCGGGCAGGCGGGACGGATAGACAGACCCCGTGAACCTGGTGCCGTCGGCAATGCGCTGGTCCGCCACGCCCGCGATATAGACATCTCCATCTCCGGCCACCACAGCCAGGACCGTGGGATCGAATTCATGGGGAATATACCGGGTCACCAGATAGGTGTCTTCCCGTCTCTGGAATCTGGCGTGCATGTCCCCGGGATTCCGGGCCACGATGCTGTTAACCCCGGCGGCGCTGTATTCAGCGCTGATGACCACACCGTCAGCCCATTCATTCCAGAGCCCGCCCGTTTTTTCTTCCAGATCAACCCAGCCGCGGCAGACTTTATAGTCCACCGTGGGCAGCAGACCCGACAGGCCCTCGAACTGAAAAATCTTATTATTGAGCCGGTTGGCCACCTGCTTGTCCGGCCCCAGGATGGACACGTTTTCCATCTCGTCCAGGGTCATTTCCGGCAGGCTTTCATACATGTGAATATATAAATGATCCTGACGGCGGAGCAGGCGTCTGATAAGCGCCCGTACTTTTTTGCTTGCAGAGACGGCGGTGATGAATTCGCGCGAGGAAACACGGCAGTTAACATTCTCGCCGAACCGGCAGGCGTAGGAACGGATGACCGGATTGATGACGATCAAGTTTTCGTAGTTATACTGCTCAAACACATCCGGCACGATGGCAATGAATTGAAATTTCCGGTTCAGGATGCGTTGCAGGGCTTCGGCCAGAAAATGATTGATGCCGTAATTTTTCAGCTCCCCGACGTATAAAAAATATTCCGTATCATCCTCGATGGTGAAGTCCGAATAATGGATGGCTTCGGCCATTGGTCATACCTGCCCCTGATATGAGTAAAAGAATACATTTATACCCCTCCGACACCGATATTTCGGGCTGATAGCAACGGCAAAAGTAAAAAGCAAATTAATTCTGTTTTTTTCAGGAAAAGCGATGCGGAGGGAAGGGGCGGAAAAACAGGAAGACACCGGGACGATCCCGCCGCCGTCCCCCGAAAGACACGCCAAATGGCTGGCCCTTGTTTCCCCGCATCATAAAACGGACTCGGCGCAAGGATGAGAGCGCTTTATTCGGCGGGATTTCCCTGATTCTCCAGCCGGCGGTCCATCTCCTGCAATGCCTTGACGGACGGCGAAAACCCCTTGTCAGCCGCCTTTTGCAGATATTCCCTGGCCTTTTGCAGATCGCGCTCCACGCCCTCGCCGTCGCGGTGCATCAGGCCGAGATAATGCCAGGCGGCCTTTTCGCCCTGTTCTGCCGATTTCCGGAACCATTTCAGGGCCTCCTGGGGGTTCGCCGCCACGCCCTTGCCCTTCAGGAATATCAAGCCAACAAAATATTGGGCGTCGTCATCTCCCTGATCCGCCGATTTCCGGAACCATTTCAGGGCCTCTTTAAAATTTTTTGAGACGATAACACCTTCGTAATAAAACCTGCCCATCTGATACTGGGCGTCGTCGTCTCCATTTTCCGCCGATTTGCGCAGGGCCTCCTGGGGGTTCGCCGCCACGCCCTTGCCCTTCAGGAATATCAAGCCAACAAAATATTGGGCGTCGTCATTTCCCTGATCCGCCGATTTCCGGAACCATCTCAGGGCCTCTTTAAAATTTTTTGAGACGATAACACCTTCGTAATAAAACCTGCCCATCTGATACTGGGCGTCGTCGTCTCCATTTTCCGCCGATTTGC
>PDWI01003170.1_pt1 | contig 26511 bp, 21 predicted proteins | sample 1430891 | NCBI WGS metagenome assembly PDWI01 (sample SAMN01162508, study PRJNA174530) | Oral metagenome, whole genome shotgun sequencing project. | biome: Marine environment; feature: Marine mammal; material: Swab sample of the gingival sulcus; isolation source: swab sample of gingival sulcus...
GGTTATGGCGACTACATGTGGTTAGAAGGCGATCATACAGATGCATCAGCTGATCCCGAAGCGCCCGCTGGTTATGGCGTAACAGGTCCACTACAAGGCAAGAAAGAATTTACAATTGATAGCGCTACTACAGATGTGACGACGATGAACAACGTTCGCGTTCACAAGCTGGGTGACTTCGTTTGGTACGACACAGATGAAGATGGCATTCAAGGTTCTGGTGAAGGTGGCGTTGCGGGCGTATTAGTAACACTGTTTGAAGACGATGGTTCTGGCAACTATGTAGCAACAGGCGATACAGATACGACTGACGCAGCTGGTCATTATGAATTTGAAGTGCCAAATGGTACATATAAAGTAGAATTCTCACAATTGCCAAATGGTTATCAAAAAACACTAGATGGACAAGGTAACGATACGGATTTAGATTCTAACGGACTATCTCAGGAAGATATAGTTATTAGTGGTCAAGACGATTTATCGATTGACCTCGGCATTTACCAACCGACCTATACACTAGGTGACAAAGTTTGGTATGACGACAACCATAACGGCATTCAAGATCCTGGTGAAGGTGGCGTTGCGGGCGTATTAGTAACACTGTTCAAAGACGACGGCTCGGGCAACTTTGTAGCAACAGGCGACACAGATACGACTGACTCAGATGGTCTATACGAATTTGACGGTTTATTAAATGGCAATTACAAAGTAGTCTTTAGCAATTTACCTGCAGACTACGCAGTGACGTTAAAAGACCAAGGTACCGATGACGAATTAGATTCAGACGGAGAAAAGAGCGGCAGCGAAATTTATGCAATTGATTCAATAGCAAATGCCGACAATATGAAAGTTGACCTCGGTATTTATCAACCGACTTATAAGGTAGGCGATTTCGTATGGAACGATATCGACAAAGATGGCGTTCAAGATCCGGGTGAAACAGGTGTTGCGGGCGTTAAGGTCACATTGACAAAACCAGATGGTACGACGGAAACGACGACGACAGATGCCAATGGTAAATATGAATTTACGGTGCCGAATGGCACGTATTCGGTTTCGTTTAGCGAAGTGCCGGCAGGCTACGAAGTTACGACAAGCGATGCTGGCTCAGACGATAACGTGGATTCAGATGGTCTTACACCGGATGAATTTACGATTAATGGGGCAGATAATTTGACACTCGACCTCGGTATTTATCAGACTACCTATAAGCTAGGTGATAGAGTTTGGTATGACACGGACCATGACGGTCTTCAAGATCCTGGTGAAGGTGGCGTTGCGGGCGTATTAGTAACACTGTTTGAAGACGATGGTTCTGGCAACTATGTAGCAACAGGCGACACAGATACGACTGACTCAGAAGGTCTATACGAATTTGACGGTTTGTTAAACGGCAATTACAAAGTAGTCTTTAGCAATTTACCTGCAGACTATGCAGTGACGTTAAAAGACCAAGGTACTGATGACGAGTTAGATTCAGACGGTCAAGTTAGCGGCAGCGAAATTTATGCAATTGATTCAATAGCAAACGCCGACAATATGAAAGTTGACCTCGGTATTTACCAACCGACCTATAAACTAGGTGACTACGTTTGGTATGACAAAGATAGAGATGGCGTTCAAGATCCGGATGAATTACCAGTTGAAGGTATCACGGTTACATTGACAAAACCAGACGGTACAGAGAAAACGACGACGACAGATGCCAATGGCCATTACGAATTTGACGATTTGTTAAATGGCGACTATACAGTTACATTTAGCAATTTACCGGCCGGCTTCGATGAAACTATCCTCAATGGCGGAAGTGACGATGTGGATTCAGATGGTCTTACATCATCAGTTACAATTGCCGGCGAAGATAAAATGACAATCGACCTCGGTATTATTTCAGAACAGATTTCTGTTTCTGTTGAAAAACGATGGGATGGTAAACAAGAAGATTCAGCCGAAATACAGTTACTTGCAGACGGCGTTGAAGTGGACTCAGTGACACTTGATGCGAACACTGGCTGGCAGCATACATTTATAGGACTTGACAAATATAAAGCTGCTAATGATGAAATTAGTTATACCGTATCAGAAACGGCAATCCCGGGTTACGCATTTGAAGTCGCTCAAACGACTGGCTCTGCGCTAGGTTTTGTCATCACCAATAAAAATACTGAAACAGTTGAAGTTCAGGTTAAAAAAGTATGGGTTGGTGGACAAGAGAGTTCAGTCGACATCGACGTACTAGCAAATGGTGTTCTAAAACTTCCAATAACGCTAGCGGCAAACGCTTGGCATAAGTTTGTAGGCCTATTTGCCAAATACGATGACAATGGCGATGAAATAGTATATACTGCTCAGGAAAACCCAGTTGCCGGTTATACGACAACGTATGCTACGACGACTGGCCCTGCTATGCAGAGCACCGGTCCGGCAATTATTTTAGAAGTAACAAACACTAAAATACCGACGTATATACTAGGTGACTATGTTTGGTATGATACCAATGCAGATGGTTTACAAGATCCGAATGAGCCCGGTGTGGCAAATGTAACGGTAACACTAAAAGATTCAGACGGCAATGTAATCGCAACGACGACGACAGATGCATTGGGATACTATGAGTTTAGTGGTCTGGAAAATGGCGATTACACTGTAGACTTTACAGTACCGGCAGGTTACACTGAAACGTTGACAAATGTTGGCGCAGATGACACAATCGATTCAGATGGTGCCAGCGTAGCTGTTACAATCGCCGATGCGGACAATATGACAATCGACCTCGGTATCTATCGCGTTGAACAGACGACGGAATCAGAAACGACGACAGAAGCCGAAACGACCACAGAATCAGAAACGACGACAGAATCAGAAACGACGACAGAATCAGAAACGACCACGGAATCAGAAACGACGACAGAATCAGAAACGACCACGGAATCAGAAACGACGACAGAATCAGAAACGACGACAGAATCAGAAACGACCACGGAATCAGAAACGACCACGGAATCAGAAACGACGACAGAATCAGAAACGACGACGGAATCAGAAACGACGACGGAGCCGGCGACAACTGACGATGACGACGATGACGATGACGACGATGACGATGAAACGACGACTACAAGATTGGTAACGACAACACAGGCACCGACGACACAGCCGAAGGAAGAAACGACAGCTTCCTTGACAGATCAAGTGACGACTGCTGATCAGCAAGTTACTACGGCGTCTAGCAGTACATCGATTATCGACGACGACGATGATGATTCGAGCAAACCGACTTATGATTACGACAACGTACCTGATCCAAAAGATCCGAACAGCCCTGACGAAATCATAATCATCGGCGCAGACGGCACGCCGCTAGGTTCGTATAAGAAACACACGATGCCAAATGGCGAAGTCGTTTACATTAGCGAAGACGGTGTACCGCTCGGCACGACTTCAATTGTTAAGACGGGTAACGATTTCCCGGAATACCTGTTAATCGTATTCGCAGTATTATCAATCGTTGGATTATTCGTAATCAGACGTTCATACAAAAAGCAATTTAACGATTAATCAATTGAAAAATTGAAAATGTATTAAACCTGTCAGGTGGAAGGGAAACTTTCCACCTGACACTTTTTAGAAAGAAGAACTGGAAAGTGGACAGTAGAAAATGAAAAAAATCACCTATAGAATTATCAGTACAGTATTATTGTTGACGGCGGCGCTTTCGATTGGGGCAGTCGTCTTGTATCGCATTAACCTCAAGCAGAGCGTCGATCAATTTAGCGACTTAAGCGCTGTGCGCAGCAGTATAATGGCGGAACAAATAACAGTAACAGAGGACACTCAGGCGCCGCTAGTTGAAACGACTGCGGCGCAGGGCGCTGGGCAAACAGGCGATCGGCCAGAGCCGTTAGCGCAGGACGAACGAGCGATACAAGACTGGTTTTTAAAGCTGAGCTTGATGAACGGGGACATCGCCGCCTGGCTAAAGTGCGACCAGGCCAATATCGATTATCCGGTCATGTATACACCAAAGCGCCCAACTTATTATTTGCGGCGCAATTTTAATAAAGATTATGCACTCTCCGGCACGCCCTTTTTTGATTATCGCACCGCACCAGAAAGCGCTGCGACGTCGGCGCTGCACCTCATATACTCGCACAACATGGGCGACGGCACAATGTTTTCGCATGTGCTCGACTACGATACAGTTGAAAGCATCGAAAACGCCGACGAAATCATACTGGATACGGCAAGGGGCAAACGCGTTTATCGGGTCTTTGCAGCCATTAAATTGCAGGAGTATAGCGCTTTGGCCGATCGCTTTTACAATGCGCTGTCGTTTAAAGACAGAAGGCAATTTGAAAACTACATTGCCTTTTTAAAGCGCGTTGCCGTCACTTCGCCAAGCCTAAAGCCACTTTATGGCGACGACGTACTGGTCTTATCGACCTGTTCAAAACACATCGATCGCGGTCGCTTTGCACTGATTGCAATTCATCAAAAACCGGAAAAAACAGAAGAATAATTGGAGCGACTGTGGTATAATGGGGGTCGATGTTAGAAAGATAGAGGAAATACTATGTACATGATTGTCGGTTTGGGTAATCCCGGACCTAAATACGAGGGAACGCGACACAATGTCGGCTTTGATACAATTGATTATTTGGCGCGCGAGCACGACATAAAAGTCAATAAGCTTAAGCATAAAGCACTGGTTGGCGAGGGCACAATCGCCGGCCAACGCACAATGCTGGTCAAGCCGCAGACTTATATGAATTTGAGCGGTCAGGCGGTTTTGGCATTAGTGCAATACTACAAAGTCGAATCGTCTAACTTATTTGTCATCTATGATGACATTGACCTCGACCTCGGCGCATTGCGGATTAGGAAAAAGGGCAGTGCCGGTACGCACAATGGCATGCGCAATATAATTTATTTACTTAAGCGCGACGATTTTCCGCGCTTTCGCATTGGCATTGGCAGATCAGATGTCATTCCATTGCGCGATTTTGTGTTGACGCGTTATCAAAGAGATGAAGTGGCCGTTATGGAAAGGGCAATCGAGCGCTGCGAACGCGCCGTTGTCACTGCGTTACAAGAAGGCCTTGACAAGGCGATGAGCAACTATAATGGATAAACAAAATCAGCTGTCAGGTATACTGCAGATATCAACTGAATACAATTCACTCGCCGATAACATTGCCGAAGGATTATTGCCGCAGGCAATTTTTGGCGTCGAGTACGGTTCGTTTATTCTGAATATTCTGACGCTCTATAGCGATTATAAAAAGTTAGTCGTCATGGTGGAAAACGAAGCGATTGGCCGCCGCTTGCAAGATGACCTTTCGTCGCACGTCGCCAAAGTCCATCTGCTCGACAAGTTGGAAATCATCTTTTTTGACGCCTATTCACATTCCCATCAAACCGAAAATGCCCGCTTGGCCTTTCTGTATCACTTATTGGAAGACGACGACGGGCTGTTTATCATGCCGGTAGACAGTACTTTTTTGCCGCTCAATCAGTCCGCTTACTACTTAAACGAACGCCTGGCGCTGCGCGTTGGCGACGAAATCTCGCGCGATCAGCTATTAAATAAATTGGTCGCCTACGGCTATGCAGCCGAAGAGGTCGTCGAGGCGACTGGACAATTCGCCGTGCGCGGCGGCATCGTCGACATATTGCCGCCGCTCTATCAAAGTCCGTTGCGCATTGAGTTCTTTGGCGACGAAGTCGACAGTTTGCGCCTTTACGATATAACGTCCTTGCGTTCGATTGAAAACGTAGAGCAGGTCGTCATTAGACCCTGTCGCGAGGGATTGCTGTTTGGCGATCAAATTGACGCGGCGCTCGAATTGATCGAACGGCGCCGCAGTGCGACGAAGAGCGACGTGCAAAATCAGTTGTTAGACAAGTTGACAGACGATTTAAAAGAGGGGCTGCACGCCGATTCGCGCTACCAAATATTGCCGCTTTACTTGAGTCAGAGCAGTACAATTTTTGACTACATAGGCGATACGCTAACGCTATACTGGCATTTTAATCGCATTGTCGAACGCAATCGCAGTCGCTATGCCGATTGGACGGAACGCTTTAAATACCACCTTGAAAAGGGCGACGTATTGGCGGAGCAAATTCGCTTGATGATTGAACCGGATGAGTGGTTAGCCGCCGTGGATAAGGCTAAATCGTTAATTTTTTCCGGTTTAAAGACGCCCTTACAACGGCTTAAACTAAAGAGTATTATCGATTATCACTTTAGAGAGGCGCCCGTTTATCATCGTCAGTACGACCTCGCAAAAGCTGATATTGGGCGCTGGCTGAGCAATGGTTATGCCGTATACATCGTGCTAAATGACGACGCTAAACTGAAAGGTGTCGGCGAACTATTAGAAGAGGGCGGCCTGGCATCGCAGATTGTTCAGACCGCCGAGGGCGGCCCGGGTATTCACTTTGTAAAGGGCGATTTTCCGAACGGCTTTAGCACTGCTACGTTTAAAGTTGCCGTGTTGACAGAAAGCGAATTGTTTGGCAAGCGCCGCGCGCCGAAACGGCGCCGCGTTAAACACGCCAAGTCGATTAAGTCGTTTACCGACTTGTCGAGCGGTGATTACGTAGTTCACGATACGCATGGCATCGGCAAGTATTTAGGCGTCTTTCAACTCACTGTAGACGGTAAGAAAAAAGACTTTTTAAAGATTAGTTACAAGGCCGACGACGTGCTCTACGTGCCGGTCGAGCGCATGGAAACGCTACAAAAATACATTGGTGCCGACGTCGCCAAAGTGCGCCTTAGTAAACTGGGTGGCACGGAGTGGATTAAGACCAAGCAGCGCGTTAAAAAGTCGGTTGAGGACATGACCGATGAGCTGATTGCGCTCTATGCCGAGCGGCGTGCCCGCAAGGGCTTTGCCTTTTCGGCCGACGGCGATTGGCAGCGCCAGTTTGAACTGGCCTTTCCCTATCGCGAAACCGAAGATCAGCTCAAGTGCATCGAAGAGATTAAGCGCGATATGGAATCGGCAAAGCCGATGGAGCGCCTGCTCTGCGGCGACGTCGGCTACGGCAAGACTGAAGTGGCGATGCGCGCCATCTTTAAGGCGGTAACCGATTCCAAGCAGGCGGCCATCTTAGTGCCGACGACGATTTTGGCTCAGCAGCACTACGACACGTTGATGCACCGCTTTTCGTCGTTCCCGGTAACCGTTGCGGTACTCAGTCGCTTTCGCACAAAACAGCAAATCGAGCGGGCGTTGGACGACATTAGAAGTGGCGTCGTCGACATTGTGGTCGGCACGCACCGGTTGTTGTCAAATGACGTTAAGTTTAAAGATTTAGGTCTTTTGGTCGTTGACGAAGAACAGCGCTTTGGCGTAAAGCACAAGGAAAAAATAAAGTCTTTAAAGTCCAACATAGACGTTTTAACGCTTTCGGCGACGCCGATTCCGCGCACCTTACACATGAGCTTGACCGGTATTCGCGACCTCAGCACGATTGAAGATCCGCCGGAGGAGCGCTACCCGATTCAGACCTATGTATTGAGCTATCAGCCGACCGCGATACGCGAGGCCATTCTGCGCGAAATCGATCGCCGCGGTCAGGTTTACTTTGTGCACAATCGCGTCTACGACATCGATCGCGTCACGGCGCAGTTGCGCAATTTGGTGCCGGAGGCGCGCATCGAATACGCCCACGGCAAGATGAAGGACACTGAATTAGAGGCCAAGATGTACGCCTTTATGAACGGCGAATTTGACGTCTTGGTCAGTACTACGATTGTCGAAAGCGGCCTCGACATTGGCAATGTCAACACGATGATCGTCAATCAAGCCGATCGCTTTGGCTTGTCACAACTCTATCAGCTGCGCGGTCGGGTCGGCCGCAGCAATCGTTTGGCTTATGCCTATTTGACCTATCAGCGCGATAAAGTTTTGACTGAGATCGCCGAAAAGCGGCTCAAGGCCATCAAGGAGTTTACCGATTTGGGCTCCGGCTTTAAAATTGCGATGCGCGATTTGGAACTGCGCGGCGCCGGTACGCTGTTGGGTGCCGAACAGCACGGCCACATGACCGCAGTTGGCTACGAACTGTACACCAAGCTGCTGGAAGAGGCGGTCATCACCGCCAAGGGGGGAACAGTCGCGGCGCCAATCGACAGTGAAATTGAAATATCCTGCGAGGCCTATATACCGGAGTATTACATTAAAAATGCCAAGTTTAAAATCGACGTCTACAAGCGCATTTCGGCGATTCGCCACAGCGACGACAAGTATCAGATACAAGACGATTTAATCGATCTCTACGGCGATATTCCCAAATCGGTGTTAAACTTAATTGACATCGGCTATTTGAGAGCGATGGCCAGTAAGCACCAATTTGTAAAGGTCGGCGTCGAGAAGGGCGTTTTGTCATTTGTTTACGCCGAAAGTGCGCAAATTAATCCGCTGTTGATTTCTGTGGTACTATCGGAGTATAATGGGAAAGGACTTGAATTTAAGGCTTCGCAGCCAATTCAATTCCAATATAAAATGGCTAAGAAAAAAAGATTGGATGGCGATGTGTTATCGGCTGCAACAGAAATTATTGAGGCAATCGATCGCGCAACAGAACAAATTGATAATGAGGAGTAAGTTTATGAAGAAGTTAATTGCAATTGTATTAATGGCGGTATTGCTGGTTAGCGTAGTCGGCTGTGGCAAGCAAGAGGCGCAAGACAATGCGCAGGAAACGACTAAAGCGATCGTCAGTGCGCCGCCTTCCGCCGATGTCGTCGCCAAAATTGACGATAAAGAAATCGATTTGGCAACTTATGCCGGCGCTTATAAAATGTTGGAAATGAGCTATGCCAGACAATATGGCGAAGACGTCATGGAACGCGATATCAACGGCAGAAAATTGCGCGACATTATCAAGCGCGAATTGCTCAGCAGCCTAGTCGAAGAAGTCCTAGTAATCGATAAATTAAAGGCCGAGGGCTTTGCCGTTGAAGATGCTGCGGTCGACGAAAACTATAAGCAATTTGTCGAGTTTGTCGGCATCGATGACGCCAAGATGGCGGAGCTCGCCGAGCAGGGTATCGACGAAGCTTTTATTAAGAATCGCATTAGAATGCAGATGTATTTGCTCGAATACAACCGCAGAATCAACCAGTCAATCATCGATACAATCGACTTAGAGGCGCCCGAAATTGCATCTGAAATCGTCAAAGTAGAGGCGCAGCACATTTTAGTAGAAACGCTCGACGAGGCCAACGACGTAATTGAGCGCCTAAATGCAGGCGAGGCATTTGAAGACTTGGCCAAGGAACTGTCGAAAGACCCGGGCAGTGGCGCAAACGGCGGTAGCGTCGGCCAGTTTGGCCGCGGCATAATGGTTAAACCGTTTGAAGAAGCCGCTTTTGCAATGTCGGTCGGCGACGTTTCAGAGCCGGTTGAAACGCAGTTTGGTTTTCACGTCATTAAGCTCAATAAAAAAATTAGCATCGCGGATTTAAAAAACGCCGAGGACGGGGCAGAACAGTTGGAGCAAATCAAGGCTCAAAAAGCAGAGGCCGAATTTGCCGAAGAGATCGAAAAGGAAATTGCTGCACTGCGTCAAAGCCACACCGTATACGAATACCCGGATAACATAGCGGCAGTTGGCCTGCCGGCTGAACCGGCGGCGACTGAACCAGCTGAAACAGAATCGACGGAAGCGGAATCTACAGAAATAGAAACTGAATCGGAAACGACGACTAACTAGCACTATGACGATGAAAAAAAACAATTCTTTTGTCAATGTCGCGCTGATATACAGCGCGACGCTAATCGTCGTCAAAATTATCGGCGCCGTCTATAAGATTTTTTTGGGCAATGTGTTGACCGATACCGGCACCAGTTACTACGCCTTTGTCTACCCCTATTTTAACGCCATGTTGGCGATTACCACGGTCGGCTTTCCGGCGGCAATAGCGAAGATAACTGCGCAGTACTTGGCAGAGGACAACCTGTTGGGCGCAGAGCAATTATTTGCCGTCATGAAGCGCTTTTTATTGATAATCGGCTTTGCATCAACGGCGCTATTATTTGTGGCAGCGCCCTTTATTACGGCTTTGGGGGGCAATCCCAAGGCGACGCTTTCGATGCAGGCCATATCGTTGGCGCTCGTCGTGGTCGCCTACATGTCGGCCTATCGCGGCTTCTTTCAGGGGCATTCCAATTTGTTCCCCTTTGGCATGTCGCAGATCGCCGATCAAATTGGGCGCGTTGGCGTCGGCTTTTTTCTGGCCGTTGCACTGTTAAAATACGGCGATCAATACGCCGCTGCCGGCGCTACATTTGCCGCTACACTGGGAACGACCTTCGGCCTGTTGACACTGCTCTTTTTCCGCAAGCGCTATGAAAAAGCGAATGGCATCAAGGCCGTGGTCAAAGTTAAAATAAGTGAACACAGGGCCGAAATTAAGCGCGTCGTAATCATTGCGATTCCGATTATCATCGGCGCCATGGTGATGCCGATGGTCAACATGATCGATACACTAATCGTCATCAATCGACTGGAAGGCATTGGCTACAGCGCCAAAACCGCAAAGGAATTTTATAGTTATCACGCCTATTTCACGGCCTCTTTAATAAATTTTCCGCAGGTCTTATTTACGGCAATTCAGGCTAGCCTGTTGCCGGCGGTGGCCTTTGCGATTGCCGCTAAAAATGGTAAGGCAGTTGGCAATACGATTAAAACCGGTATAAAAATTGCCCTTATCGTGGGCGTTCCGGCGGCGATTGGACTGTCGATTTTGGCGCAGCCGATTATTATGTTGCTTTATCCGACTAAGCCAAATGTCATCTTATACACGCCGGGCATCTTGTCGATTGCTGCGCTCGCCCTAATTCCGCTGTCGCTCTTTCAGGCGACGACCGGCATATTACAGGGCATGGAAAAGCAACAATTGCCGGCGTTTAACTTAATGATTGGCGCATTGTTTAAAATTATCGTCTGTTATATTTTGGTCGGTATTCCCGGCATCGGCGTCAAGGGCGCGGCCATTTCGACGCTGTTGGCATTTTTAATTGCAGCTGTACTGAACGTTAGAGTATTATTCAAATACCAAAGACCGGATTACAACATTGTAAATATTAGCGTTAGGCCATTGCTTTCCGCCCTGGTGATGGGCGCAATCGTGTGGTTGACCTTTAACGGCGTCGCAGCTGTGGTCGGCTTTAAACTGGCGACGTTGCTCAGCATTGCGGCGGGCATTTTGGTTTACGGCGCCTTAGTCATCGTGAGCAAGGCGCTCGACGTCGACGATTTGGAATATTTACCCGGTAAAAAATACTTATCGAAAGTGATTAGGTGATACTATGCATAAACTTACAGTTGTCGGATTGGGGCCCGGCGATTTGAACTATATGACGATGCACGCGCTGGACGAATTAAAGCGCGCCGCCAAGGTGTTGCTCAGAACGGAGCGTCATCCGGTCGTCGCCGAGCTGCGCGCACTCGGCATACCCTTTGAGAGTTACGACGCTTATTACGAGCGCGGCGACAGCTTTGACGAGGTCTATGCGGCAATCGCCGCCGACGTCGTCGCGCGCTTGCAAAGCGATGATGTCGTCTACGCCGTGCCGGGCAATCCGTTCGTCGCCGAGCGGACAGTCGAGCTGTTAGCCGAACGCTGCTCGGGAAACGTGCACTATGTTCACGGCAGCAGCTTTATCGACGCCGTCATCAGCGCACTGCAGATCGATCCGGTGCGCGGCATGCGCATTGTCGATGCGCTCGACCTAAAGCCATTTGAACAGTTGAACGACGATTTATTAGTTTGCATCCAATGTTACGATGCGGTCGTCGCATCGGAACTTAAAATTTGGCTATCGCGTGTATTTATGGACGAACACCCGGTTATTGTGATTCAATCGGCCGGCATTTCGGGCAGTCAAAAAATCGTCGAACTGCCGCTTTATCAGCTCGACCGCCATGCGTCATTTGACCATTTGACTAGCGTCGTGGTCAAACCGCAGCGCCGCCTGATGCGCTATCAAATCGAGGGGCTGCTCAATATCGTGGCCGATTTGCGCGCCGAAGACGGTTGCCCTTGGGACAGGGAACAGGATCATCAAAGTCTAAAGCCGAACCTCTTGGAAGAGGCTTATGAAGTGGCCGAGGCGCTCGACAACGAAGATATTTTTGGTCTGGAAGAAGAATTGGGCGACTTGCTATTACAAGTTGCCTTTCACGCTCAAATTGCCCGTGAAAACGGCGACTTTGACATGACAGATGTTACAGACGGTATCAGTCAAAAGTTGATTAGACGGCATCCACACGTCTTTGGCGACTTGGCGCTGGCGGACAGCGCCGCCGTGCTCGACAATTGGGAAAAAATCAAGCGCCAAGAAAAGCAGCACCAGACGACCGCTGAAGTGATGGCGAAGTATACTAAGGCCTTGCCGGCGCTGTTCAGGAGTCATGAAATTATAAAAAAGGCGGCCAAGGCGGGACTCGATTGGCAGACCGACGGGCAGGCCATGGCGCAACTTCAATATGCCGTTTCGCGGTTGAGTGAGGCGGTCGAAGGGGGACATCAGACCGATTTGGAATCGCTGGTCGGCGCCGTTTATTTGGCAGTTTGTGGAGTGGCGAGCAAATTTGCCGTCGCCTCTGAAGAGGCACTGCACAAGTCGGCCGATCGTTTTGTCGGTCGATTTGGCGAACTCGAGGCGTCTTTAAGTGAGCAAAATCGCGACTTTAAGTCGGTCGATTTGGCGACGCGTCAAAAAGTTTGGCAAAAATAGTAAAAAACATCAAAAAAACCTTGATAAACACTGATGTTTTAGGCTAATATGTACATAGTCACATAAGACAAATTCATACATTGGTTAATGAGGAGGTAATGTTGTGAATAAAGCTGAATTAGTATCAAAGATCGCCGAGCAGGCAGGTTTGACAAAAAAGGATGCAGAGGCTGCGTTAAATGCATTTATGAACACTGTAGAAACGGCGCTTTGCGAAGAAGAGAAGGTTCAACTGGTAGGATTTGGAACATTTGACGTTCGCCACAGGAAAGCCAGAACTGGCAGAAATCCGCGCGATCCGCAAAAAATGTTAAATATCCCGGCATCGAAAGCACCGGTTTTTAAAGCGGGTAAAGCACTTAAAGAATCTGTTAATGCCGCTAAGTAGTAAGGCGATATGATAGTTATTTAGCCGGATTGTTCGGGCACCGGCGTGAACGATCCGGGCATAAGACAGCGTGGCTTTAAGTCATGCTGTTTTAGATTTTTGTGGCAATAATCCCGTTATTAATGGAGGGAGATGGCTTTGAAAAAAATTAAAGACAGTTCGCTGCAGTCATTGCTGGAAGTGTTCCTGGGCATGTTGCTGTTGGCTTTTGCCATTTCGGCAATACTCAAGCCGAATAATTTGGTCACCGGTGGCATTACCGGTATATCGATTATATTTGAAAAATTGGTCGGGTTGGACTACACGATAGGCTATTATATTTTGTCGCTCGGCGTCTTGTTGGCGACGCACCTTTTTTTGGGTTGGCAAGAGAGCAGCAAAATTATTATTTTGTCGATACTGTTTCCGATAGTGTTGATGGTTTTCAATCAATTCAACTTTAATTTGACGCACGATGACTTGTTTTTGGCATCGATTTACTACGGCGTCATCGGTGGTATTGGCACCGGCTTGATATTAAAGAGCGGCTATTCTTCGGGCGGGACGGATTCAATAGGTAAAATTATTCACAAGCGCTTTTACCCCTTTATTTCAATTAACTTAATCATGACGATTATCGATTTGAGCATTGTTGTAGTTTCGATGTTCGTGTACGATTTGCGGATTGCGCTCTACGCCATTATTACGCGCATCGTATTTTTAAAGAGTACCGACACGGCAATTTATGGTTTTGGTAATAAATTGATGAAATTGGAAATTATATCCGATAATAGTGTAGAGATAGAAAATTATATCTTGCACGATATCAAGCGCGGCGTATCAAAATACGAAATTGTCGGCGGCTATAGTAAAAAATCTAAAATAAAACTGGTTACCATTTGCTCGCCGCGCGAATCGATGTTGATTAAGACTTTTATTGCCAATTGTGATCGTTCAGCCTTTGTCGCCGCCTTGCCGGTCAGTTCGGTATGGGGCGTCGGTGTCGGCTTTAGAAGAATTGAAGAAGATGAGTATTAAAAAGCAAAAAATTAACAGTTGAAAGTGGAGTATAGAATGACGGAACCAATGATATTAATGAGAGAAGAGTTTGATGACATCGATAAGGAAATCATCAAATTACTGGAAAGGCGCTTTGAATTATCGGAGAAGATAGGCGTCTATAAGCACGCCATGAAGATAGCCATTGAAGATGCAAAGCGCGAGGGCCAAGTACTTAAAAACATAGAGAGATATACGGCGCAGAATTATCGGCAATACAGCATGATGGTGTACGATGCGATTATTAGTGAGAGTAAAAAAGTACAGCTTAAAATGGTTGAATCAATAGAATAACAGAGGCTTGTGCGAAATCGAGAAATCTCGGGGTTAAAAAGCGATATATCGACTGCGTCGCACTTGGCTTTGTAGGCACTTTAAGCGGCATGGCACCTGCGATGCCCCTGCGCGTCAAATGCAGCGCAATTAAATGTCCCTACACGCCCTATCGCGCTGTGCTTGTCGCCGTGCGTTCTACGCTAACAAGCACAGCCGAGATAGCGCACTTTTAAAAGTGTCGTGTCGTAAATTTATTGGAGCTGGACAGCACCTGATAAAAGACGTCGAGCGTCGATTGTCTAGCGTCGATTACATTGACTACGCCGCGGTCTTCGTAAAATGCTTTAAGCGGTTTTGTGTGTTGGCGATAGACGTCAATTTTATGCAGTACGTTTTCCGGTTTGTCGTCTTCGCGCCAAATTAATTTTGATTCGCAGCGGTCGCAGATGCCCTCGACCTGGGGCGGATAAATAATTGTGTTGTAGACGGAGTGGCAAGTTGGACAAACGCGGCGCGCCGCCAATCGTTTAATATCTTCTTCGGCATCGGAATCGAAGTAGAGCACTAAATCGATCGATTTGCCGTAGTCGCTCAACATTTCGTCAAACACTTCAGCCTGATGTAGGTTGCGCGGAAATCCGACGATGACGAGATCGCGCTTGGCGTTGAGGCGTTCTTCTACCATGTCGAATATGATTTGATCGTCGACGAAGTCGCCGTGTTCTGATGCAGCTTTAATTTTTTTACCCAATTCTGTACCGAGACGAACTTCGCGTCTAATCAGTTCACCGGTGGCTAAAATGTCAAAGCTAAATGTTTCGCGCAGCTTTCTGGCGACGGCGCCCTTACCGGCACCCGGCAATCCTAAAGTAACAATTAACATAATACACTCTCCTTTTCACACTTACATATTTGATGACAATTTGTTTTATTTATCGCTTTACTATTGAGGTCATGATGGATAATGTTATTAGTGCTATTAAAAGGCAAAATAGCAGGGGTAAAAACATTCACTTATTCGCCCGCTATAGCGCAAATCAGTTTACGGTACACTGCTTTGACGGTTATCACAGTGCCGCACTGCATCCAATTTTTTCAGTTACTAAGGCCATCACTTGCGCCGCCGTTTTGACATTGGCTGAGCGGGCATGCATCTCGCTGGACGAACCGTTGGCGCAGCGCTTAAACCTAGCGTTTGAAAATCCATTGGCCAAACAATTGACGATTCGCCAGTTTGCCAATATGACGACCGGCTTTGCGTGGTCTGAAATATCGACATTTGGACAACCGCATAATCTCTTTGATCAGTTTGTCGAATCGGACAATCCGCTCCAGTTTTTGTTTGCCAGGCCAATTGATGCGAGCCAGCCATTTTGTTATAACAGTGCGGTCAGCCACGCCTTGTCGTATTGGGCTGAAACGGTCAGCGGACAACCATTTGACACATTAATCGAACAGTTGTTTTTTGAGCCGTTGTCAATTGAACACTATAGTTGGCAACGCGACGCAAAGGGCAAAGTGTTTGGTGGCCACGGCTTAGAATTGCGCGGTATCGACTTCGTAAAACTGATGCCGCTGTTTGGCGAGGGCAAATACGCCGGCCGACAGTTGCTCAGTGCCGACGTTCTGGCTACATTACACAGTAGTGCGGTTGTACCCGACGCCTACTACCGCGGTTATGGCTGTGGGCTATGGCACGGTGACATTAATAGGAATCGCTTTATCGCGGCTTTCGGCAATGCCGGTCAACGCATTTATCACTTCCCCGATTTAGCCGTCAGCTACGCCTTTTTAGGCGACACCAAGCCGGAATTTGGCACCCAAGAGGCGCTTTTGAAGAAATTATTTACCGGATAGTATTTTGGCGATTTCTTCGTAACTCATATCCGAGCTTATTTCAAATTTGCCCGCCTGTAGTCGACTGCCGACGCCGAGTTTTTCGACTACTTTTAAGAATTCGCGACGACTTTCAATCAAGCCGTTCTGTTCCAGTATTTTGGCTATGCTGTTGCCGGATGATCCACTTGGAATCGCAATGCGCTTTTTGACGACGTTTTGGGTTGCCGTTTGCGGCTCAGTCGTAGCGGACTGCGCTACTGTTTCCGTCGTGCTGTCGGTCGGTTGTTGACTGATTGGCGTATTGACGCTGACGCTTTCGCTCGTTGCCATGTCAATCGATTGAGTGACCGGCGAACTGGCGACTTGGCTCACAGTGGTCGTTTCGGCCGTCGGTGAAAACAAAGTGGTCTGCAACGGGAATGCATCGTTTAATTTCCAAGAAACAATTAAAAAGATGACGGCGATGATTAGCAGCGATACGAGCACATCGCCCAGGTCATATAAAATATCTTTAAGTTTTTCCATAGTGCCTCCTATGTATTCTATTTTATCATATTGCCGTACAATGTTACATACTTATCGCTCAAATATTCGTAGATAGATGTAAAAAAAGCGCGTCTGGTAAATGAATGTAATGCGTAGATGTGCTATAATGATAATAGTTTTTTAGCGCCTAGATATCAAGGTTAAATATAACTGTTTAGTTGGAAGGTGTTGCATGTGTCATCTCGACCGAAGTGGAGAGATTTCGATTACAGCTGCGCCTGGGTGACTTATGTCTAGTGTTGTGAACAACTGTCAATCAGTTGAGGGGTCTTAATGAAAATATATTTAATGCGACATTATAAAGTGAAAATGAAGTATCAAAAGCGCTATGATAGTTCCGGGTATATGCGCGACAGCATCGAGTACAATCAGCGCGATGTCTATCCGGGCGAACCGAGCGCACCGGCCGGTGGCAAATTGTATGCGTCTTGTATGATGCGCGCGATTAGAACGGCGCAGTTGGCATTTGGCAAGTCGCCGCAAATTTTACCTGGCATTCACGAAGTGACAATGAAAAACTACGTCGCGACGACGCGCCGAAAATCTTTAATTTGGTGGGAAACAATGGCCAGACTGCACTGGTTTTTTAACAATCCGTCGCAGTACGAAACGCGCTGTGAAACATTTGCCAGACTGGCGGCGGCGCTCGATTATGTAGAGGCACAGGGTGAAGACGCCACTTTGGTGATGCACGGGCACGCCATGCGCTGTATGGCTTACATACTGAAAAAGCGCGGTTATCGCGGCAAGTATGTAATCAATGCAAAAAACGGCGCGGTCTACAGCTATGAAAGGAGCCACTCGTGATTATCTATTATTTGGCGCACAGCGGAATCTTGTTGGAAACTTACGACAAGCAAATCTTCATCGATGCGATTGATCACGTAGACGAAAACATCGACGTCGACAAGTCCGTTTACTTTTTAGTGTCACATGTTCACGCCGACCACTACGACGCGCGCATTTACGATTATAAGTCAATCGCGACATATGTGCTGTCGGATGACATTACGGCACCTTTGTTACAAGATTATGTATGCGTTAAGCCGAACGGCGAATACCGCATTGCCGATTTCAGCGTGCGCACCTTTGACTCGACCGATCGCGGCGTTTCGTTTATCATCGAACTAGACGATTTGACAATACTGCATTCCGGCGACCTCAATTGGTGGCACTGGCAAAGAGACGACGCCGCTACGCAGTTGCGCGAGGCGGCGCAGTTTAAGGCGATCGTCGACCAGCTACCGCAGCAAATTGACATTGCCTTTGTGCCCTATGACCCCCGCTTGGGCGAGGCCGAACACTACAGTTTTGGTTACTACTTAGACACTAAGTTCGTCAAGTACATGGTGCCAATACACATGCGCGATGACTTCGCCGTCAGCGACCGCATGGTTGCGGCCTTTCCACATCACAAGCACAAGCTGGTGCCGGTGATGGAAGAGAACGAGATCATATTAGAAATATAGCCCGGACTGTTGGGCGCAGTGCGCAATCCGGGCATTGCTTTAACGGTTACAGCTTTAAGCCAGCTCGCCAGTCGACTTCTTTAAATCCGACCAGTACGACGTCGTCGCCGACTAACAGCGGGCGCTTGATGAGCATGCCGTCCGCCGCCAGGCGCGTCAATAGTTGAGCGTCGTCTTCGACCGCAAATTTTTCCTTCATATTGAGCGCGCGATAGGCCATGCCCGACGTGTTAAAAAATTTTTTGATGGGCAAGCCGCTTTGCTCGTAGTATTGTTTGAGCAGTTCGGCGCTGGGCGGTGCCGCTTTGATGTCGACGTACTCAAAATCGACATCGTTATCTTCCAGGAAAGCAACTGCTTTCTTGCATGTACCTCAGCGCGGATAACAGTAAAGTATCATATCGTCCTCCTATTTTAAATGACAATCCAACACTTCTTATATTATCTTTTAGTGACTGTTCAGTCAAGCCCGTCATTTCGACTGGGCGGGTAGCGCAGAATCGAAAAACGCCGATTTTATTGTAGCTTGGCGCGAATAATCTGTCATATATTATTGTCGTAGCAATGTATTTTAGATATAATGTAACTGTTCAGTCAAGTTGTCATTTCGAGTGAAGGCGGAGCCGAAATCGAGAAATCTCGGGGTTTAAAAGTGAGATCGCGCCACTTCACTGGCGTTATGTAATTATGTTTACTTCGTAAACACCGCTCATGAGTTCGCGTCCGGATAATTCCGGTAACATCGAGATGACACAAGTTAGCACCTTTCGACTGAACAGCTACGATATAATTATATTGGGTAATAAAGAATTGTGTAGTTCGCATAGGAGGGAATAGCTATGAGCGATAAAATTTTACTCAGATCAGAGGTAAATCAAAAATACACCTGGGATTTGACTGCGATGTATGTCGATGCAGCGGCCTACGCCGCCGAGGTAAAGACCCTCGAAACTATTGCAAATGAAATCGAAACTAAATATAAGGGCAAGCTGTCGAACGGCGAGGCGATCAATCGCTGTTTAGATCTTTACAGAGTGTATCAAGAAAAACACAATCACCTGTCATCGTACGGATTTTTGAGCGTGGCAACCGATTTAACCGATGTCGAGAATCAGTCGCGCATGGAAGATTTGACTGCATTATTGGCCATACTTGACAGTAAATTGAGTTTTGTCAAAGCCGAAATAATCGCCAATGACAATCAGGTGATAATGGATGCCGCCGCGGCGTCTGCTGAAAACGCCGGCTATTTGAAAGAAGTATTGCGCACTAAACCACATGCCCTCTCAATGCAAAACGAACGCCTGTTAAGCGCCCTGTCGCCGGTTTTGGAATCGCCCAGAACGATCTACAACAAGGCCAAATTAGCCGATTTGGACTACGAACCGCTGGTCGTCGACGGCAAGACTTATCCAATGGGCTTTGTGATTTACGAGAACGCCTACGATATCGATCGCGATACAGACAAGCGACGCAAGGCGTTTGACTTGTTTTCTAAGAATTTACGACGCTACAATCACACCGTTGCGGCGGCCTATAATACGCAGCTAAAAAAAGAGAAGATCATCGCCACAGAGCGCGGCTTTGATTCGGTGATCGACTATTTGTTATTTGAGCAAAAAGTCGATCGCGCGCTCTACGACAGACAAATCGACGTCATTATGGAAGCGTTGTCCGCACCAATGCGCAAGTACGTCAAATTGCTCAAGTCGCAAAATGGACTAGACAAATTGACATTCCCCGATTTAAAGACGGCTGTCGACTACGATTACGAACCGCAAATTTCGATTCCCGAGGCATTTCCCTACATTAAGGGGGCGCTTGCCGTCTACGGTGAAGAATATAGCGCCATGCTGGATCGCGCGCTATCCGAGCGCTGGATAGATTTTGTCAATAACAAGGGCAAGTCGAGCGGCGCCTTCTGCGCATCGCCCTATGGCGCGCACCCGTATATATTAATTTCTTGGTCGCAGCGCATGCGCGAAGTCTTTGTCTTGGCGCACGAACTCGGGCACGCCGGTCATTTTTATCTGTCTGGTAAGCATCAAAACGTCTTTGACACCAGGCCGTCGATGTACTTTATCGAGGCGCCATCGACGATGAATGAGCTGTTGATGGCGAACTATTTACGCCAACAACAGCCAGACGATTTGCGCTTTAGGCGCTGGGTGTTGGCGTCGATGATCAGTCGCACCTATTATCACAATTTTGTCACGCATTTGTTGGAGGCGCACTTCCAACGCGAAGTCTATAGAATAATCGACGCCGGCGGCAGTGTTCAGGCGGCCGATCTGAATCGACTTAAGTTGGCGACGCTACAGCAGTTTTGGGGCGATACGGTGGAAATGACGCCGGGCGCAGAATTGACTTGGATGCGTCAACAGCACTATTATAAGGGACTATACCCCTATACGTATAGTGCTGGCTTGACCGTGGCGACGGCCGTTAATCAGCGCATTTTAAAAGAGGGACAAGTGGCAGTAGAAGACTGGAAAAACGTCCTTAAGGCGGGCGGCACGAAAACGCCGGTCGAGTTGGCGGCGATGGCAGGTGTCGACATAACGACCGATCAGCCACTTAAGGACACGATTGCATTTATAAGCGACATGATAGATGAAATTGTTGATATCACGGATAAATTGAATAATTAGCGCTAATGATTCAGTAGAATGTCATTTCGAACGAAACGTAGTACAGTCGAGAAATCTCGGGTTTGCAAGAGGGGATTTCGCCACTGCGATCGAGATGACAAAGCAAGCACGGCTGAATAGCTATAAAAATGATAGAGAGGAGAAGTTTATGTCATCTGAAATATATAAATGTCCTAATTGCGGCGCCAATTTAACTTTTGATGCGTCGAGTGCAAATATTTCGTGCGAGTATTGTCGATCTGAATTTAGCATTGCAGAAGTTGAAAGTTTTGCCGAAGAGGAGGAACAAGAGGAAAAACAGTTTCAAGCGGATACGCACGGTTACCACTGCGATAACTGCGGTGCAGAAGTCGTCACCGACGCTGAAACGTCGTCCGGTTTTTGCTATTATTGTCATAGCCCGGTTATCTTTAGCGACAAGTTAAGTGGTCAGTTCGTACCCGATTATGTCATACCTTTCAAAATTAGCAAGGAAAAAGCGCAGCAGACTTTTAAGGGTTGGGTTAAAAAATTCAAGTTAGTGCCCAGGGGATTTGCCTCGTCTGAACATCTCGAAAAAATGACTGGCATCTATGTGCCCTACTGGTTGGTCGACGTACACGCCAAAGTCGACATTCATGGTAGTGGAGAAGTTGTTACTACACGCCGCAGTGGCGATAGACAGTACACCACTTATAAACAGTATAGCTTTAGACGCGAGGGCGATATCGACATCAATCACATTAAGACAATTGCTTCAGACAAAGTCGATCAAGCGCTCGTCAATAGCGTAGAGAGTAATACTTTAGACAAGTTAGTACCCTTTTCAACGGCCTATCTTTCGGGCTATTTTTCGCAGCGCTATACGTTGAGTCGCGCAGACGTTAAACAGACAAAGGACATGAAGATTAACGCCTATATCGACGACCTCGTCAGGCGCGAGATCAACTATGAAAATATTAAGTTCAATCGCAATGTCAGAGATTATAAAATAAAAAAATGGTCTTACATACTATTGCCGATGTGGATTTTGACCTACCAGTTTGAAGACAAGACCTATGTCTACGCGTTAAATGGAGAAAACGGAGAATCGTTTGGCGAACTGCCGATTAGCTATGCGTCGCTGATTAAACGAAACCTGATTATCTTGGCTGGCGTCGCCGCCACGCTCTTGTTGGGAGGTGCATTTATATGGTAAAAAAGACAATAGTATTTGGCCTGTTAATCGTATTTTTGTTGGCGGTTCCCGGATTTGCTGAAAGACATGTTTTTGACGACGCCGGTTTGTTTGAAAACCCCGAATTACTGGAAAGCAAATTAAATCAGCTGGAAGCTATGTTAGGTTACCCTTCGTATATCATTACGACTGATGTGCCATTTGATACGGATCCACAAACGGCGACGAATTTGCTTTTGATGGACAAAGTTGGCAAAAATCAAAACGGCACAATGTTCACCGTTAATATTGCTTCGCGCAAGTATCATTTTTCGACCTCGGGACCCGATTTGCAAACCGATAAACTGAGCGATCGCGACATCGAAAAGATGATAGATGGGCTCGGCAAAAAACTTAAAGACGGCGATTTTGATGGTGCCGGCATGTTTTACTATAACAAATTAAGACGCGTCTTAGGTGGTAACTATCTGTCCTTTTTCGATATGGTAATTACTGCGGTGGCAGCGCTGTTGGGCGTAGGTGGTTACAGCGCCAAGCAACTTTTGACCTATAAGCGCAAGGCGCGCGTCGTGCCGTTTCCGGTGGTCGCCAATTCAATCGTCAAATTGGTGCCGCACGAAGATGTGATGACAAAGACGTGGGAGACAGTTACTGTCGTTCAGTCCAGCAATAACAGCGGTTCCGGCGGGGGCTCTTCCTATTCTAGCAGCTCTGGCGGCGGTAGTTTTAGAGGTGGCGGCGGCAGTTTCTAAGCCGCAGACTATCAAGATGAATTTATGTCACTTCGACTGGCGCACGCAGTGCCGTGTAAAAACAGTTATTATAGAAAGGTATAGATATGAAGAAAATATTCGTTGCAATAATACTCGTCGCCGCTTTGGCGCTTAGCGGTTGTGCTGCGCCGGCAGGCGATGAAGGACAGCCGATCAGTTCGGAACAGTCTGAAGGATTCCCCTCAAATATAACGCTCGACGAGGCCGTTAAAATGGTAGCAGATGACCCTGCAATACACTTTATCGACGTGCGCACTGAGGGGGAATACGCGGCCGGCCACGTCCCGGGCGCCAAACTATTGCCGCTCGATCAAATCGAATCGGCAATTGGCGACGAAGTGGCAGATAAAGCAGAAAAAATTATCGTCTATTGCCGCAGTGGCAATCGCTCCGGACAGGCGCAGCACTTGCTCAAGGGCATCGGTTACGAAAATGTGTGCGATGCCGGCGGCATTATTAACTACAGCGGCGATATCGAAAAATAGTATGCGACTGATCGATTAAAGCGAGGAATATTATGCAAGACAGTGTAAAAAAAGTGGCGGCAATTCACGATTTATCCGGCTATGGCAGATCGTCGTTGACCGCTATTATTCCAATTATGTCTGCGATGGGATTGCAGGTTTGCCCGCTGCCGACGGCAGTTTTGTCAAATCACACAGGTGAATTTAAAAAATATAGCTATGTCGATTTGACCGATTCAATGGCCGAATACATCGACTGTTGGAAAGAAATAGGCATCGATTTTGATAGCATTTACTCCGGATATTTGGGATCGATTGAGCAAATTGATATCGTAGCTAATTTTATTGACGACTTTCGCAGGGACAATACATTGGTGATGGTCGATCCGGTGATGGGCGACAACGGCGACTTTTATAAGTCCTTCGATTGGAATTTTGTGCCGTTGATGGGCAAGCTTATGAAAAAAGCAGACATTATCACGCCCAATTTTACCGAGGCGTCCATGTTGCTTGGGATTGCAGATACGCCCAGTGAAATATCGTTGAGCGAAGTCAAACAGTGGCTATATAAACTAGCCGAGATGGGGCCGCAAATGACCGTTATCACCAGCGTGCCCAGTTTAGAAGACAAGACCAGGACAGACGTTTTGGCTTACGATAAGAAAAACGATGCAATCTGGCGAGTTGGCTGTCGCTATATACCGGCGTCTTATCCGGGTACCGGCGATGCGTTTTCCAGCGTGCTGCTGGGGAGCCTTATCAAAGGCGATAGCTTGCCGGTTGCAATCGACGTCGCAGTCAAGTTTATTTCGCAGTGCATCAAGGCCAGCTTTGGCTTTGACTACCCTAAGGAATACGGCGTCATGCTGGAGCGGGAACTGGGCTTTTTTAGCACGCATCACATGATATCGGATTACGAAAAACTGTAATGTCTATTGATGTAAAATGCGCTGTCGCAGCGGCATGTCGGTTGACTATGCCTTGACAGCGCATTTGTTATGCAATTAAAGTTGCAGTTCTCGTAACTAATCGGTCAAAATGCGTAACGCCTTGTCATCTCGATGTTACCGGAATTATCCGGACGCGAACTTATGAGCGGTGTTTACGAAGTAAACATAATTACATAACGCTAGTGAAGTGGAGAGATCTCGCTCTTTTCGATATGCCAATAGTTGCGTTTATTTTTTTAATACATCGACGTCGACGCGACCGCCGATCAAGTGCATGCTGTCTTTGGCAATACCCTTAAAGCCGGCCTTTAGCGCGGTCTCGTAGACGGCATCTTTGGGCATTGACATGTCCATGTTGTTCATGCGGAAGGGCATCCAAGACAGCACCATATCCCACGGCGCCGAAAAGTCGTGCGCGACGCCGTCGCTAATGCACATAAAAATGCCACCGTCGTTTAGCGCGTCGTATATCTTTTGAACAGTTTCGGCTAAGTTGGCCTTGGCGCCGTAAATTGAATTGGCGCTAAAGATGACATCGTAGCCGGAGCCGATTTCGTCCTTCGTAAAATCACCTGAAAGAATGGTGGTTTTATTGTTTACATTGACCATTTTTATCGATTCTTCAATTGCGCCGGCCATCGTCGGCATATCGTACAGTACGATTTCGGCTGCACTGTTGTCTTTTGCAAACGACAGTCCAATCATCGCCGCGCCGCAACCCAAGTCTAGTATTTTTTTGGCATTTTTGTATTCGTCGTGTTGTTTGAGCAGGTCTCTAAATTGCGCCTGAGGATAGCCCGATTGGTAGGCGCGCAGGGCGTTGACCATTTGGCTAAAGTCGACATTGGCGCTTTGTGATTGGTCGGGCGCTTTTGGGCCGTTTTCTAGCAAATCGCTAATGTCTTCCGGGAAGGTCGAGGCGATGTAAGAATCGAACATCATTACAAAAGTGCCGACGTAATAAGGACTTTCTTGCAATAAGTACTTTTCGCTGTTTTCGCTATTCTTATAGAGGCCGTCGTTACGTTCCAGATAGCCTAAGGCGACTAGCGTCTGCAATAGTATTTCACAGTTGGCGGTGTTCCAATTGCGCTTTTGGGCGAGCGCTTCGTCGCTCAGCGGTAGTTTTAAGTCTTCAAAAAGCTGAAGTTGAATCGCGTTTTTTAACACTCTTGACTCTAGCACGCGATAAGGTCTGTCAAAAATTTCTGTTAAGAATGGATTGTTAGCTGTCATTGTTTCCTCCCGATAATCATCGCGCTGCCATAACTGAGCAGCGTCGTCATTTCTACGGCGTATTGTTCTATTTCTCGTTCCGTCATATCGTAGCGCGTAATTTTTTCGACAGAACTTATAAAGAGCGAGGCCAATGTCTTCTTAAAGGCATCGCTAATTTTAGGTTCGTCAATCAGACCGCGTTCCGACAGCTTTGCGATATAGGCGTCAATTGTTTCACAAAAAATCAATTCACAGTTTTTTCTAATATCTCTGTAGTCGAAAGTGTTGGCCCTGAAAAGCAGTAATGTGAGTGGTTCGCGGTATTCCGCGATAGCTTTGAACAATTCGATGTTGCGGGCCTTGGCCGATTCATAATTCAAGTAACTGAGTAACGCATCGTCTGAAATGGCGTCGTCGCCAATTGGCGCAGTTAGAGAGGTCTTCATAAAGAGAATTGCTGGCTCGACCAGTTTGTCAAACAAATCAGCTTTATTTTTGAAATAAGTCATGATATTACTATGAGATATTTGCAAGACTTCGGCGATGCCCCGAAAAGACGTTTTGTCATAGCCTTTTTCGAGGAACTCGGCTCTAGCTACTTTTAATATTTCGTTTTCCAATTTAGCTTTTTTTGTCTGCATAACTCACTCCGCGCATCAAATGCAATTGATAATCATTATAATAACGAACCGTGTTCATTATATGTCTTGGTGATAAAAAAGTCAAGTCGTTGAGATTATTCACGCCGACTATTTTTTAATCTGTCAGCTCAAAACGAGTGTAAAACCTCATTTTCTGGTGCCGGGTACACTTTTACTTTCCATATAAGTGCCAGGCGCGATTTTGTATATTACTCCTGCATTGCCTCATCTTTTTCCGCAGGGGTGCCAGGCACGTTTCTACACCTTCGTAAGCACTAGCTCTGCTTTTTTTCTGTGGTGCCAGGCACGTTTCTACACCTTCGTAAGCACTAGCTCTGCTT
>PDWI01002657.1_pt1 | contig 26510 bp, 10 predicted proteins | sample 1430891 | NCBI WGS metagenome assembly PDWI01 (sample SAMN01162508, study PRJNA174530) | Oral metagenome, whole genome shotgun sequencing project. | biome: Marine environment; feature: Marine mammal; material: Swab sample of the gingival sulcus; isolation source: swab sample of gingival sulcus...
AGAAAAAAATGAAGATATTAGTAATTTATAATCCAACATCAGGAAGTGGTAATTCTATTGATGTTGTTCAGCAAGTGATATCTTGTTTAGAAGAGAAAAAAGTTAGTTATGATAGTTACCAAAGTAAGAGTAAAACAGATTTAATTAAGTATGTCGAAGAAAATGCTCGAAAATATAAAGCTGTTTTTGGTATTGGTGGTGACGGTACAATAAGAGATATAATATATGCACTTAGCCATATTAATTTTGTTATACCACTCGGTATATTTCCAGGCGGTTCTGGTAATGATTTGGTTAAATCACTTGGCATTAAACAAGATATAAAGGAAATTACTGAAAGATACTTACAAGGTAACATTGATACTATATACTCTTGTAGTTTAAATGAAGGAATGTTTGTAAATATTGCTGGAGTTGGAATAGATGTAAATATACTTCGCAAAAGACTGGATTTGAAAAAATATTTACCAGGTAAATTGTGCTACGTTGTTTCTACCCTACTCGCTTTATTTACTTATAAACCAGCTAAGTATAAAATAAAAATTGATAACAAAGAAATAATTGGTGAGTTTTATATAGTGGTAGTAGCGAATGGAAAATACTTTGGGGCTGGTATGAAAGTTGCCCCAAATGCTGACCTTAGGAAGAAGCAATTAACTATTTTAACCTTAGATAAAGTTAGTAAGCTAAAATTAATCAAAGCTTTTCTAAATATATATAAAGGCACACATGTTGATATGGCTGAAATTAAGCAATATCAAGCAGATGTTGTAGACATTGATTTTTTAGGTGATAAGCTAGATATAAATTTTGATGGAGATTTAGTTACGGATAAGCATTTACTTGCTTATAAAAGTGATTTTAGGGATATTAAAATACTTATTTAGCATACGAATTATTATAAATGGTGCTAACCACTATATATAGTAATAATGTTGTTAAAATTAACTAGAAAGGAGTATCATATGAAGTATTTAGATTTAAAATATTTGTATAAACTGTCAGATGCTTGGACTCAGTATTTTAACGAAAGTATCATTAGAGATGATATTGTGAGAAGTGAAATTATTCAAATGTGGCATAGGTCAAAAATAAGTAATCATGATCCAAATGCTACAAGTATTGATATTGCTGACTTTTCTGAACCAAAGCTCAAGACTGAATTTATTGATAAATTATTTCAAAAAAATGTTAACTCACTTGCTAGTAATGTATATATAATTGACAGTGACGGTTACATTGTAGATAGTGTGGAAAATTTCGATAGTCCTTATTGCTTTAGAAATGGTTATTCGTTAAAATCAGCCAAAATCGCACCATCAGCATATCATATGCAACTAGAACTGCAAACAGATGAATATGAATTGTGTGGTGCAGAACATTTTTATAAAGTTTTACATGATTATTATGAATATGCTCTGACTGTAACTATCAATAATTTGGAATATGTATTTTTATATTTAGTAAAATTAGAAAGTTTGAATGAAGAGTTTTGTGATAAATTAAAAGAGTTGACGTACAGTTTGAAGGAACGAACTGATATACCAGAGGTTGTAACTCCACCAGAGAATGTTAAGTCAGTATTAGTTGTTAACCTACTAAGTTATGTGATTGATGTTATATCAAATGATAATCTCTTTCAAAAAGCAGATATGTTAGTTGAGCATTTTGAAAAATTGAGTATTGAAAAAATCAAAGCACAAAATTTGCAAGTATTAAAATCAAAAAAAAATAATCAAGTCTATTTATTAGAAAGTTTAACAAAAATTGGTAGGAATTACTTGATTTCGATAACATCTCTCGAAGAAAAATTAAAACTTTTCAAAAAAATAAATAAACCTCAAATTTATTCTGTTGATAAAATAAATAATATAACTTTTAATAAAATTCAAAAACGTCGTTTGAATGCTTTGATTAATTCTTCTTCTGATATAATTATGGTAAATTCATCAGAATTTAATCTATACGACGTCTTTTTAAAAGAGCAAATGACAATCAATAAAAAAAATGTTCTGCCAATTGATGTTGGACAAAATTTAGACATATTAGATGATATTATTTTTTACATGCAAAATAAATCTGAGGTAACCTATTTTGATTTATACCAAGATTCAATTTTTTATCTGTATTCATTAGAGGTAGTTCCATGTGAAACAATTATTGATATATTTTCTGCGATTGAAGCTAAAAATGTTAGGGAAAATAGTTTTGTGATAGAGCTTAATTTAGCACAATATAACAAAATTGATGATAAAATATCGAGTTTACTAGAAAAATTAGATTTACAAACAATAAAAGTTAAATTAACTTATGATTACAACAACAACACTGCTAAATCAACGCTTAAAGATACTGAAGTTAACAATAAGTTAAAAGTGTTAAATTTAGAAAAAACATCTAGTAACTCTAAAATAACAGAAAAAATTGACAATCTAGATAAATTACAAGCAGGTAATGGTAAAGAAGATTATGACATTAAAAATTTAGAAAAAAATACAATTTTGTCAGCAATAATTGAATCCAATAGAAATATGAGTTTAACTGCTGAAATGTTAGGAATTTCTCGTAGTACGTTGTATAGGAAAATAAAAAAATATCAAATTAAATTATAAAAAAATTCAGCTTAAAAATTTATGTTGAAGTGCTTAATCAACGTATTTAATTTGCAAAATGAAGATAAAATATGTTTTAATATAAAATAAATAAATATTATGTTTTAAATACATACAATTATATTATTAATTGTATGTATTTTTTTGAAAGTAAAACGGAGTTTGAACACGATAATAAATAGTTCACATATATGAATTTCAAAAATATTTTTTTTATTTAATTGACAAAGCGTTTTTATAAGAGTAAAAAAAAAATATTTTTTTTTATATAAAATAAATCTATTTTTAGAAATATATCATATTATTTATTCTTTTGTATTTATATATAAATTATATTATTAAATATATATGAAATAGTATTATCTGTACATTGATAGAAATATGCTGATTTTATTAAAGTGTAGTAGAAAAAGTAAAATAACTTACAAAAACATTGAAATATAGCCATTTTTTGAAAATATAAAGAAAAATTAAAAAAAAAATTTAGTTAATAGCATTTAAAAAAAAGCAAAAAAAGTTGATAAAAAGTAACTTATTGTTTAAATATAAATATAGTTAAATCAATTATTTGCTGAGTTTAGTTAACAGCAAGTTAATTTTAAAAATATTGAAAAAAATATTCACTAAAAAAAAATTACTTAAAAAATTATGTTTTTTATCAAGTTATCAGCCGGGAAAACAATCAATATTGTTGATAAAAAATGTGCTAAAATTAAACTTTTTTTGAGTAATTCCTCGTAGTGGCTATAAAAAACACATTTTTTGTTAATATTATATCATATACGAAGATGTTGATTATAAATTTAGGTTAAAACTAACAATTTTGTTGTAAAATAATAATATATTGTTTCATATTGATACATTTACTTTTTAAGTTATATTTTTCGACGTTAGTAATTTAAAATATATAATGATTTTATACTTATCTTACTTAAATAGCAATTAATATTGTCAAATTTTTTTTAACTTTCTATTTGATGTAATATCTATATCTTACGTTTTGTTAGTTCTAAAGTTATCACTTATAAAATAATCTAGTACAAATTATTTTATAAAACTTATTAAATATTTTTTTGTCAAGCAAACTGTATTATGTATAAATGTCAATATAAACCCTCTTGCTAATATAAAACCAGGTACAGAAATGGAAAATAAATTTCAATCTTTAAAACAGAAAATTTAAAAGATTTTGATTTGCAAATTGTACGCTCTTAGAAGTCACTTTTAATTTTGTAGGTATTTATCCGGACAAATATGTAGGATATCATTTTAGCACTTATATGTGAGTTTGTTATACAAGGAATAAAATTAGGACTAACGAAAATTGTAAAAATGGCATATAAAAATATATTTTAAATTAATCAGCACTTGTATCAAAATGATACAAGTGCTGATTAATTTAAAATTGAACGTTCCAGTAAATAATAATTAAATTTTATTTTAGCTTAATTTTCATTTTGCGACAAAAACAGTTGTGTAATATCAAATTTATTTTGTAGCTACATATATGTAGCAAAATGACACACATTTTAACAAAAAAGACATTATAATTTTTAAAAAGCAAAAATATATTATGAAAGTATTGATTTTACAATATTTAAACATAAAAATATTTGTATAAATAGTATCAAATATAGATGAATGTATTATAAGAGCTTGTTTTAAAACATTCAAAATATTTTTTTACTTAAAAATGATGTGTATTTTACATGTCTATATCTATATTAAGTAATTATAGACTGTTATAAATATAGAACTTATATATGACACTTGCTGTGAAATATAAATTACTTTGGTGTTATATTTTTAGTGTAATTGAAAAAGCAAATCATTAATAATTTCAATTATATTATGTATATTAGTTGAAATAACATTAATTAACTATATATTTACAGTAAATTACTTAAAAATGAATATTTATGACCTTTAAGTTTAATATAAGTTAAAATGATTTTTTTAAAAAAGAATAATTATTTTGGTATTAGCCTATTGGCAATGTATGAAATTGTAAGCATTTGAATACTTTAAATGTAATTCTAATTCCCAATTAATCTCTCCCCTACCCTTCTTCCGAAAAAAATTATAAGGAAAAATATCTTATATTGATATAATTATTGTGAAGTTAATTGATGTATTAGTAAAATGTTTTTTTGATTAATTAAGTGTTTAAATATATATTTAAATAAATTGGCTGAGACATTTTAAATAAAAGTTAGTATTATTTGTAGTGCTGATTAGTTGTATTTGAAAAAATCATTTACTAATATTGAATATCAATTTTAAATATAGATTAGTTTAAGATGAATTAAAATATAGTTATATTTTACAGTTTAATGTTTAGTTCAAAAACAATTTAATTTTTATAATACCATATAATTAAAATAAAACAATATTTTTATAAAAGATGTATAGATGTAACAACCAAATATGACATTAAATTAATAAATGTTTCATTTTGACACAACCATTAATTAATTTAAATTACAAGTTTTATCCACAACTTATAAAAAATATTTCATTACTAAATTTTCATTTTGCTACAAAAAAGTTCTTGAAATATAAAATTTATTATGGTTATTATATGAGTGTATCAAAAAGCTACACTTTTTTTAAAAAAAATATTTAAAATTTATAAAAATATAAAATTATATTGAATAACCATTTATTTTATATTGTTTTTAATATAATTATTAGCTGAATGAAAATAAAGTAAAAATAATGCCTAAAATATTGTATAACCACTATACATACATTTAAATATATGTTACTTTCCAAATCTAATATCCATAATGTTCACTATATCAAATTGCTAAAAATACATTTCGATTATATCACTTTTTTTATTATATTAAACCTTCTTACTTTTAAATTAGTTTTTGTTATTTAAAAAGTAATTTCATTTTCCAAAGCACTTGGTATTTTTTTTATTTTATAGTCTGCACGTCGATTTCAAATTTCACGATTAAATAGTGTTTTTAAGTTTATATTTTTTATATTTTTATGAGAAGTTTATAGCTTAATTTTTGCATTTGGCTAATCAATGATAAATTAACAATATATTTAATATTAAATCTTTTAAAATCAATGTTTGTATATATTTAGTTAACTATAAGTTTAAAATAATATTTTTGAAATATATAAAATATACAGCTATTTATGTAGCTAGATATTTGAGAAGTTGGTAATTGCAGGAAGTTTAATACTTATAATAAAAGATAAATTTCAATATAGTTATATATTGTCTGGTTAATGTTAGTCAAATATAAGTTGAATTTTATAATGTTATCTATCCAAAAATAAAATAATATTTTTGGATGAGAAGTAAGATGCAACGATAAAATATGACATAAAATTAATAAGTGTATCATTTTAGTACAACAGCTGATGTATTTAAATATAAGTGTTTTATATGCTAGTTTTAAAAAAAAATTTATTATTTAATTTTCATTTTGACACAAAAAAGTTTGAAAATTATATATTTTGATATGGTAATAATATATGTGTATCAAAAAGCGACACTTATTTTTAAAAACCATATTTAAAATTTTAAAAAAACATAAAATAATATCGTAAAAACCTTGATTTTATAACGTTTTTAGTATAAACTATTAACAGTAAGTTTACTTGTGGAGGTGTCGATGTATAAAATCAAAGAAATTGCAAGTCTTATCGGTGTTGAGACTATTGAAATTCATAAGAAACTCTTAACTTTAAGTAATGAATTAAAAGGACACACATTTAAGGAAAATGGTGTTATTGTAGTAGATGATAAAGCGCTAAATATTATTGAAAAAAGTTTTATTAAAATTTCGGATTTAGATGTTAATCCAACTAGTGATAAAAATGAATTAAATTTTAATATTAACGATAATATGTATGGTGATTTTGTTATTGAAGATAGTCAGCATGATTTAAATGATAAAGACGAACCAAGCGAAGTTAGTATCGATGATTTACAGGGAGAAATAAACAAACTAAAAAAATACCTTATGGTACTTGATGATGAAATAAATCGTGAAAGGGAGAATCTACAACAAAATGCAAGACTTTTGTCAGAATCAACACACAAGCTAAAAGTTATAGAAAAAGAATTTTATAACAAAGTAGTAAGAAGGTGATTGTATGTATAGAGTTATTGATGTAGCAGATTTACTAGGTGTAAGCAAAGTCACAATATATAAAAAAATAAAACTATTAAAACCAGGCATATTAAGTGAAATGTTTGATGATAATGGTGTTACCTATTTAAGTGATGCAGCTGTATTAATGATTAAAGACAGCATCAAGCGAAATGGACCTAATCAGAGACGTAGTGAAAAATTGATGGAAATTATTGAACTGCGTCATGAAGTTGAAAAAATTAGTAAAGAGCTGGAAGCAGAAAAATTAAACCTTGTTAAATTTAAAAATGAACAATATGAGGATTTGCTGCTGAGTTATAAATATCTTAAAGAAATTATACATACAAAGAAGAAAAATCTTGAGACATTAAAGTATTGTGCAGAGGAGTTACGAATTTCTAATGCTCAGATAAATGAACAGATAACTATTTTGGCAAAATTAGTTAAAACAAGTATTTAGGAGGTTAAGGTGGCTGATAAGTTTAAAAACAATAAGAAAAATAAGAACAAAAATAAAAAATCATCTAAAAAAGATGATAAAGGTTCTATAACTGAGCAGTTTGATAAATTACTCGGCAATTTTAGTAAGGGGAAGAAAAAGGACACTAGTTCCGATTTAGACGTGCCAAAACTTAACCCAGATGATGTTATTAAGAAAAAAAGTGAACAAAAAGACGATATATATTCCCTTGAAGCAGACAAAAATTCAGATGATACAAATGCAAAACCAACTGACAAAAGTGATGAAGAACTTGTTAAATTATTTGAAGAAGTTAAATCATCTGAAAATAAGATAAAGAGTGAATTTGATGAAATTGTATCTGAATCTGAAAGTGATGAAACTTTTGAAAAAGATGATGTTGCTGAAGATGAAAAAATATTAGAGCAGTTGCTATCAAATGTAGATAATGAGGAAGACTTAAATAGTGAAATTGAAAGTCTTTTGGAAAAAGATACTTTAAGTAAAATTGATGTTAGTAGTGATACAGTTGTTGCTGATAAAACTGATGATTTGTCGCAAAATGACACAATTGATGTTCAGAATACTGAGGTTGAAACATCAAAAAACGAGACTGATATTCAAAATGCAGACGAAGAATTAAGTTTACAGAAAGATGGAGATAAGTTAACTGGTGAGGAGAAAATGTACCTAGATAAAGATAAGTCAGAAAGTGTAGTTGGTGAAGAAAACACTAGTCAAGTAAACAATATGTTTACAGAAGAAGATGAAAAAATTGAAAAAATTGAAGATGAAAAAATAGCAAAAGAGAACTTTTCTGAAAGTACTGTTTTTGATGGTGAAAAGTTTACAAATGAAGGTGCTTATGAAAGTTCATATCGCAAAGAAAACAATAGTTTTGATAATGTTATATTAACAGATGAAACACCTTATTTTTCTGATGATGAAATTGATGTAAGCACAAAAAATAGTGAATCATATTTAGATATTTCAAATAATAAAAATTATGATGGTCAAATAAGTGCTGACTCAAAAATGTATCAAAACGATACAGGCTATTCTGTTGACTATAAAGATAGTCTAGATAATTTAAATTTAAATTATGATGGTTTAAATTATGATACAGAAAAAGATAACTTCGACTATAATAAATTACTGTTAAGTAAATCTTTGATGACAGTGGAAGATATATATAGTAAGAAAAAATTACCTGAAAAATTAAAAGATACAGTCTTTATGATAGAAGTTTATGAAGGAACTTTACCAGAAAACTTACCTGAAGAAGTAAAAAGAGAATCTGTACTAAATATCTTAGAAGCGTCAGATTTAGATGTTAGATCACTTGTAGGTGATGCATTTAATAGAATTGATATATTAAATAATGTGCTTGAGGATTTATCTTCTAAAAATGATGAACTTAATAATTTAACAAATCAAAAGATAGCTGACTTAGAGGGTGAAATACATAGACTAAAAATAGAAATGCAAAAGCGTAGCGAATATAAAGATACGCAAAATACTACAATTAGTTATGAGATACAAAGAATAGTAAATATTGTAGAGTTTATTGACCCAGAGTAAAATGGTAAATGATAAAATTTGGATTGAAAAAGCAATTGAAATAGCCAAAATATCAGCTGAGCACAGTAATGAAGTGCCAGTTGGTTGTATTATTACTAGGAATAATAAGGAGCTTTCGAAATCTAGTAATCAGCGTGAAAGCACGAAGCTTGTAACCTCTCACGCTGAAATTATTGCACTAAATCGTGCAGCAGAAAAGACTGGTGATTGGCGACTTGAGGGCTGTTCAGTTTTTGTAACTTTAGAGCCCTGTCCAATGTGTGCAGCAGCTTTAATTGAAGCAAGAGTTAGTAAAGTTGTATTTTCAGTATTTGATTATAAAAATGGAGCTTTTGGGGGAAAGTTTGATTTACGAAAACAGCTTGATAAAAGAGGAAATAAAATTGAAATTGTGACAGGTATAAAGACATACGAGTATCAAGAAGTTCTAAAGCAATTTTTTACAAAACTAAGAAACTAAGGTTTTCACACTTTAGTTTTTTTTTATATAAATTTGCTGACACAATATAAAAAGTTAATAAATTTATAAAAAAACAAAAAAAATTTATATATGTTAAACATACTGAAAATGCTATAATATAGACACTTTAAAATTAAATTTATGTAAAAAACAGGTTGTAATGTTACAAAAATGACACCAATTGTAATAATGTATAATATATAATTAATATGAAGTTATTGTTATAAAAAATATTAGGAGGTAATATATGAAAAAAGCTTTAATTGCTATACTTTCTTTATCACTTGTTTTTTCGATGAGTGCTTGTGGAAAAAATGAACAAAAAAATGAAAAGCCACAACCTAAGAAAAAAGTTGAAAAAAATAACGAAGTTAAGAAAGAAGAGAAAAAGGAAACAAAGAAAGAAGAGAAGAAAAAAGAAAAAAGTGATGAAGGAAAAATCACTGCAGCTCAGTTAATGAAAAATAAAAATGCAAGACTTGCATTTGCTTATGGGTTTGATAAAAACTTCATTACTGATAACTTGCTTGGAAATGGTTCAAAACCAGCTGACTATCTAGTACCAGTAGGACTTGCCTTTGATGAAGATAATAAGGATTTTAGAGAAAAAAATCCTGATGGTTTTATCCATTTTGATGTTGCAAAAGCTAAAGAACACTGGGCACTAGCTAAAAAAGAACTTGGTTTTAATGAAATTGAAGTTGAATTTTTAACATATGATGGAGAGAGTTCAAAGAAAATTTCGGAGTATATTCAAGCTCAACTTACTGAGAATTTAGAGGGGTTAACTCTTTCAATTAATCAACAGCCATTTAAAAACAAACTGAAACTTGCTGAAGAAGGTAAATTCCAATTTGAGTTTGCAGGTTGGGGGCCAGACTATCCAGACCCAATGACATTTTTGGATATGTGGATAACAGGAAGTGGTCATAACACAGCTGGTTACTCAAATCCAGAATATGACAAAATTATCAAAGATACTAGATCAGGAGATTTAGCTAGGAAGCCAAAAGAGAGATGGGAAGCATTACAGAAAGCAGAGCAAATGTTATTAGAAGATGCGGTTGTAATTCCAATGTATCAAAAAGGTGGAGCTGGGCTACAAAGACCAACATTAAAAAATCTACAAACACATCAGTTTGGTTGTGACGTAACGTTAAAACATGCTACTACTGAAATCAAAGATGAAAATGGTAAACATATTATAAGATTATTAGCTGGTGATGATATTCCAAACCTTGATACAAATAAATCGACAGATTCGGTTTCATTTGAAGTTTTAGGTAATATTTTAGAAGGTTTGACAATGCTTGGTGAAAATGATAAATTAATACCAGGAATTGCTAAAAAATGGGATGTATCAGAGGATCAAACTAAGTATACTTTCCATTTAAGAGATGCAAAGTGGTCAAATGGTGATAAAGTAGTCGCACAAGATTTTGTTGACTCTTGGAGAAGGCTTGCTAATAAGAAAACAGGTAGTCAATATCAGTTTATGATAACAACTGCACAAATTAAAAATGGTGAAGCTGTAACAAAAGGTGAAATGGCTCTTGAAGAATTAGGTGTAAAAGCAATTGATGAAAAAACATTAGAAGTACAGTTAGAGCAACCTGTACCATATTTCTTAAAACTTATGTCATTCCCTAACTTCTACCCTATCAATAAAAAGTTTGTTGATGAACAAGGTGACCAGTTTGGAGTAAATCCAGAAAATCTACTTTCATGTGGTGCATATATATTTTCTAAAAAATCTACTGGTTATGGTTATGAATTGACTAAGAATGAAAAGTACTATGATGCTAAGAATGTTAAGAATGATGGCGTTACATTTAGAATCATAAAAGATGTAGCTGCTGGTGTTAACCTTTATGAAGCAAAAGAAGTTGATAAATGCGGACTTTCTGCTGAGTATGTAGAACAGTTTAAAGATAGAGGCGACTTTAGAGAAAAAGGTGATACAAGTGTTTTCTACATTGTTTTAAATGTTGGAAACGATGGTAAAAAATAATTTTTCTAAAAAAGGCAAATAAAAAAAGAGAGAGAAATCTCTCTTTTTTTTGTTTAAATTGTTATATAGTATATATTTTAACGAAATGTTTGAAAAAAAATTACAAAAATAAATTAAAGAAATTACAAAGATTACAAAAAAGATAAGTTTTTTTAAATAAAATAGTGTATAATATAATAAATTGATTAATTTATTTATAAGGAGGTAAATTGATGAAAAAGGCTATTATAGCTTTGATATCATTGTCATTACTTTTCGGAGTTAGTGGTTGTAATAATTTATCTAATAAAGAAAAACAACCGACCAAAGATAATGAAGTTAAACAACCAATAAAAAATGATAAAACAAATAATGAAAAGACATCGCAAAATGAAAAAGAGGTAAAAAATCAAAAAGGTAATAAAACAAACCAAAAGGAAAATAAATTATCAGCAAAAAAACTAGTAAAAAAAGTATTACGAAATAAAAATGCAAGACTGGCTATTGCTCACGCAATTGATAAAAATAAATTAACAAAAACGCTTGGTAATTACTCAAAAACGGTAGATTATTTAGTGCCATATGGTTTTGTTTATGGTAAGAATAAAAAGGAGTTTCGAGAGGCAGCACCTCAAGGATATATTCATTTTGATAAAAAACAAGCCAAAGAGTATTGGCAAAAAGCTAAAGAAGAAGTCAAATTTGAAAATATCACTTTAGAACTTATGACTTTTGATACGGTTAATACTAAAAAAATAGCAAATGTAATAAAAGATAACTTGGAAGAAGTCTTAGCGGGTATTAAAATTGTTGTTATTAATGAACCATTTGCAAAAAAATTGGAAAGATATCGTCGGGGTGATTATGATATTCAATATACTGGTTGGAGTCCTGACTATTCAGACCCATTAACTTATTTCGATATTGTAGCTAATAGAAATGGTGTGCCGGGTAATAATAAAGTTGGTTATAAACGTAAGGAGTTTTATGATATTATTGATAGCTCAAGGGATGGAGCTTTACTCTCTAAACCTGATGAAAGATGGAAAGCTTTGCAAAAAGCTGAAAAAATCTTACTGGAAGATGCAGCAATAATACCACTTTATCAAGTAGGTAGTTCTATACTTATTAAGTCAACATTAAAAGGTGTGGAAAGTCATAAGTTTGGTGCTTTAAATACATATTCTAGAGCCGAGACAGCGAATGTAACATACGGAAAAAATATACTTAGATTCAGCCTTAGTGGTGACATACCAAGTTTTGATTGCAATAAAGCAAATGACATGGATTCATTTCTAGTTTTGGCATGTATTAAAGAGGGCTTGGTGTCGCTCGATGCTAATGATAATGTAATTCCTGGACTTGCTGAGTCTTGGAAAAAAAGTAAAGATGGTAAAAAGTGGACATTTAAGTTGCGTGATGCTAAATGGTCAAATGGTGATAAAATAACTGCTCAAAATTTTGTCGATTCATTTAGACGTCTAGCTGACCCTGCAACTAAAGGAAATGATATACTACTAAGAGTGTCACTTATAAAAAACAGTGAAAAAATATTAAAAGGTGAACTAGCACCTGAAGAACTTGGTGTTAAAGCAAAGAATGATAAAACCTTAATCGTAGAGCTTGAAAAACCACTTCCATTTTTTTTGTCACTAATGACTTCACCTAATTTTTATCCTATAAATAAAAAATTTGTTGATTCTTGTGGTAAAAATTATGGTAAGGGGATAAAAAATGTAATATGTTGTGGTCCGTATATTCTTGATAGAAATGATTCCGGTTATGCATGTGGTATAAGTAAAAATCCAGATTATTGGAATGTAAAAAATGTTAAAAATGATGGTGTCTTGTTTAGAGTTTTAAAAGATACTAAAGAAAGATTAAAGCTTTATGAAGAAAATGAGCTAGATACTTGTTGGCTAGTTGGAGAATATGTTGAAAAATACAAGGGGCGTAAAGATTTTAAAAATAATTTAGGTCACGGTGTATTTTACCTAGGCATCAATACTAGAATAACACAAAGCAAAGAAAAAACTAAAGAAAAATAAAAAAAATCTTGTATGAATAATCCACTTTTATGGTAGGTTCATACAAGATTTTTTTTTTACTTAAATGTAAATTTAGGTGTTTCAGCATCGATATCAATTGACATTCTATTGTATAAGTTGTTGTTGTATAATATGTCTTTACTTTGTAGTTTTTTGAAATTAATATACCTGTCAATCATTGTGGCAGCTTCTGCTCTAGTCGCAGTTTTTTCACTTTGGAATGTACCATCAGGTAAACCATTGATGATACCACTTTGATAAGCAATAAGAACTTCATTTTTAATATTAGCAAAAGCTTCTTGATCGCTAAATGGCAAAACAGGTTGTGGTGTAACTGGTGAGTCCGTGTCAGGGGCAGTTGTTTCCTCGGCAGTTTCAGGTGTTTTTTTATCACTGATGTCATCATTGTTGTTAATTGCTGACTCCCCTATTGCTCTAGCAATCATTACAGCGATTTCTCCCCTAGTAATCTTATCGTCAATATTAGTAATATGAACTTTTTGGTCATTTTCCACGATAAGTCCAAACATGGCATCAAGCACAATGTATTTTTCATACCAGCCTTCTATTGGTGTAGAAAAATTAGATTTTAAAACTGTTTTGGCTAGTCCTAAATCAGCATCTTTGTCATTTACATAGACACAAGCAAATAATTTAGCAAATTCTGAGCGTGCTACTGGATTTTCTGGTTTAATTGTGTTGTCATTGTAACCATTTATCACATTTAATTCTTTTAGTTTTAATATATTATTGTAAGCCCAATGTGATTTGTCTAGGTCTTTAAATTCAGCACCATAAACAACAAAGCTACTTAGGATAATTGATATTGCTACTAATGTAGCTGAAACTTTTTTCATAAAAAACTCCTTTACGGTATAAATCAAAATTAACAAAGATATTATACCATAAAGGAGAAAAGTTTTATAATTCTATGAAGCTATTTAAAATATCTGAAATATATTACGCTTTTGTAGTTATTTTCTAGTGATTTTAATTATTTCTATTTAGTTAGCTTCTCTAACGTCTAAAGTATTATTATGGTTCATTTGGATATAGTATCCTCTGAAAGCACTTTCAATGTGTCCAAATGACCACTCACCTTTTTTAGAGTCGTTAAATGATGCTGATGTATTTGGATTAAGTTCACGTCTGTATAGCATCTTGTTAATCATTTTTACAGCTTCTGCACGTGTAATGTTCTTGTTTGGTTTGAAATTTCCATTGATGTAACCGTTGGAAATGCCGTACCTATTTAAACCATTGATATCATCTCTTGCCCAATTAGTTTGGGTATCGTGATATTTCTCTTTTACTATGCCGATTTCAGATACGTCAAAGTTTAAGTAGTTACCAATTACTCTTGAAAGTTCGGCACGCGAGATATTATTTTTCGGTTTAAATGTGCCGTCAGGATATCCACTAAATAAACCAAACTTTACAGCATCATAGACATATTTAGTAAACCAGTCACTATTTTTTACATCATTAAAATTGATTGTTTCTGTATTTGTTTTAAATTGGCGATTTTCATTTTTTAGACATCGTGTTAACATTGTAGCTACCTCAGCCCTTGTAATTGGTTTGTTACTACCAAAACTACCATCACCATAGCCTTTGATATAAGGTTTTATGTGATATGATTGACCTTTTTTAAGTACCTGCACCTGTATTGTTGAAGCAGCCTGTGGGAATATCTCAGTCGTATTTGCTTCTTGCAAAAGTGCTTTAAATTCAGTTATTGTAGCGGTTGGGTTGATAGCTTTAACTTTGAAAGCCTTTTGCTTAATAATACCATTTTTAAGGTCACTTACAGGTATGATAATATACCCTTTTTTTACCTTGTATTGTTTACTAACAAGTTCGAAACCATTAGGTATTTTAATAGCAATATTAGCAGATTTTACGTTACGTTTCAGTGTATTTTTGAACTGTGTTACAAATTCAAATTCACTACCTGTAAAACCTTTTCTTTCGATGCAAGAAAGCTCTAGGTAAAGTGCTTCACCAGCAGCATATAAAGTAGGTTTGCTTTTTCTGATTTTGATGTTTTTAGTAATTTTTTGCTCTTCACCACTAAGCATTTTAGTTTTGATTGTAAAGCTGTCATCACCATGTCTATTGGTTATTGGTATATACATGATTGATTTGTTTTCTGGGTTGATAAAGATTTTACCTTTTTTAGCATCTTCATATATCTCATTGTCACTGGTTTCACCAGTATATACGATATAGGAGTTATTATTGACGGTATCGGGTAAAATTTGTCCGTTGTTTATGATTGGAATAAGTGGCTTCTCTTCCTTTTTCGGTAGAGGTTTTTGACCATATTCATTTAGTCCAGCATCTTCCTTATTATCTTCATCATAATCTTCTTCCTCAACGTAAGCATTATCGTTACTATTATCCTTGTCGCTAGGTAATGTTGTATCCAAGTTACCAGTTTTATCTTGGAGGTTGCTTAGAGCATCATCAACTTCTTGTTGACCAGATTTATCATCATCATTTACCAGTTTAGCATCATCAAGTGCTTGGTTATAATCGTCTTTTTTACCTTGTGATGCATTTTTATAACTATCAGAATTTTTTACTTTATTTTCTTTATTGATTTCTTCTTGTAGTTTTGTTTTGTCTGTCGCATCACCATTTAGTAGGGCTAGTACCTTTTTCAAATCGCTAGCTGCATTATCAATTTCCTGTTGACTGTGGTTATTGCTATTTGCAATTTTTTCTGCTTTTGCTAGTGCCTTGTCAAATTGGTTTTTAATTTCTGCTTGTTCATTTTTGTAAATTGGATACTCTTTTTGTTTATTTGCTTTGTTAATTATATCAATTAAAGCTGTTTTATCAACAGTATCCCCTTTTAACTTGTTGTAAGCATCAATTAAAGTGTTTCTTGCTGCATTAACAGAGGTTTGATTAGCAGAGATATCAGCATAGACGTCTTTGGCTTTGTTAAGAGCAGTATCGTAAGTTAATTTTTGTGATTTACTAGCGTTTTTGTACTTAGCACAATTTTTAATGTCAGTTTCCTTAGTAATTTCAGATCGTAACGCAGTTTTATTAGCATTACCAAGTTTTAAGTCGCCAATAGCTAGTTTTAAATTGTGTAACGCCTTATCAACTTCTTTCTGCGTAGGGTTAGGTTTTTGCAGTATTTTTTCTGCTTTAGACTGTGCTGTTTCGTAGGCCAGTTTAAGTCCTGCATCAACTGTGGAAGAGTTAATTTTATCCATGATGTCATTCTTTCTAGCTACTACTTCTTCTAGTTTTAGTTTGTCAGTAGCTTTACCATCTAACTGACCAGCCATAGTGATTAGGTTATTAAGAGTATCAGCGACTTGTTTGGTACTGGCATTTTCGTTTGTCAATATAGCTTTAGCTTGTGCTAGTGCATCCTTGTAGTTATTGATACTTTTTTCGCTAGCATTACGATAATTGTCTGACCCTTGTATTTCGCTGTCTTTATTTATCTGCTGCTCAAGTTTAGACTTATCTGCGATAGTGCCTTGTAAAACTAGAGCATTTAATTTTGTAAGCATCTCGCTTACATCTTGATTTGAAGCGTGTACATCACCAAGTATATCTCCTGCATCTTGCAGTAGGCTATCAAAATTACTTTGGGCGTTAGCAGTATCATTGATATATTTATAAGTTTTTTTAGCTTGTTTTAGTTCATCAACCTTTTGTTTTAGTGCTGTTTTGTCAGTATTACCACCATTTAAAGAGTTTTTACAAGCTTGTAATTTACTAAGACTTGCATCAACTGTGTTTTGAGTAGCGTTAATGTCACCCAAAATTGTGATAGCCTCATCTAGAGCATTTTGATAATCTGTTTGTAAAGAAGTTGCACTATTTTTGTATTTTAGACTATTTTTGATTTCGTCTTGCAATGCAGCTTCAGCTTTTAGAGTTTTTTTGTTGGTTGTATTACCACTAAAACCTGCGATTGCATGTGCCACACTTTCGCTAATATCATCCGCCCCCTTTTGTGATAAAGTTGCATTATTAATTGCTGGCTCAACCTTAGCATAAGCATTATCATAAGCTGTTTTTTCAGCAACAGTAGAGTTTTTGTATTTGTCAGAGTTGATTAGTGCACTATGCTTGTTTTTATATTTTTGCAGAGCAGTTTTATCTGTCGCTTGACCGTCTAGAGCATCAATATCAGTTTGTAAATTAGTAGTTTGATTATCTACTTCTACTTGGCTAGCCTTTTCATCATGGTAGACTTTATTTGCTTTGCTAAGTTCTTCGTCATAGTTATCCTTTTTGTCAGGACTTGCGTTGATATACTTACCTTGACTAGTTACATCTTGCTCTATTGTAGTTTTAAGATTTGTTTTATCAGTTATTGCACCAGTTAAACCTCCCTCTGCCTTAGCTAAATCTGAAACAGCTTTATCTACTTCGAATTGAGTAGCATTGGCTTTGGCGAAGATGCTTTTAGCATTACTAAGTGCTGTTTCGTAAGCTGATTTTTGAGCTGACTCAGCATTGTAATATTTGTGATTATCCCTTATTTCCGACTCCTTTTTAATTTTTTTATTTAAGACAGACTTGTCAGTAGCTTGACCGTTTAGATTGTGGATAGCTAAATTGATTCGGTCAATAATTTCGTCAAGACGTGTTATTGCAAGATTTGTATTGTTCTTGTTGTTCTTAGCCACTTCAATGGCAGCGGTGTATTCTTCTTGCAAATTTTTATCCGAGTTGTAATATGTACTTTTGTTTTTATTAGCATCATACTCGGCAATTTTGTCAATCAATTTTTGTAAGTCTGCCTGTTTTCCGTTCAAAGCAAGTCTATTTCGTTTAAGTTCTTTAGTAATATCATCAATTTCTTTTTGGGTTGCTTTGATTTCACTAAGCCAATCATTTCCTTCGCTAAGTGACTTGTCATAGTTTTTCTTGAGATTATCCGTAGCATTGATGTATTGATAACTTTTTTTAGTAGTTGTTCGATTGTTTAATTCATTGATTAAAGCAGTTTTGTCAGTTTCACCACCTGTTAGTTTACTTGCTGCTATTTTTAAATCGTTTAATGATTTATCAACTTTAGCTTGGCTAATAGGAACAGACTGTTTTACTTCTTTAGCATTTGTTAAGGCTGTTTCATAAGCTGCTTTATCAGCGTCACTTGCATTGCCATACTTGAACGAGTCTTTGATGAGACTTTCATTGTGGAGTTCTTCGATTAACTTGATTTTATTGGTTTTTTTACCATCAAGAGCCATTACCAAAGAATTTATTTTATTTACCGCATAGTCAACTTCCGCTTGGCTAAGTTTATCAATTTCAGCCTGTGATTTTTCAGTACCGTTACTATTTTGATAAATTAATTTGGCGGTAGTTATGTAGTTGTCATATTCATCACGTTTTTGCTGACTAGCATTAATATATTCATATGTGTTTTTTACCCTATTAATTTCGTCATTTCCTGTTGCATTTTTAAGCTTAGTTAAATTAGTATTAGTACCATCAAGATTGGTTATAGCGGTAGCTAAAGCGGACTTTACTTCGTCAACTTTACTTTGCTTAATAGTTGGGTCACCATAAGCCTCAATCGCTTTCTGGTAAGCTTTGTCTAGAGCAGATTGTTTGTCAGCACTAGCATTTTTGTATTTGAAGTTTTCCATAATCTTTTCAGCCTTACCTATTTCAGTTTTAAGCTCGTCCTTGTTAGTTGGGTTACCATTTAGACTTTGCTGTGCATTTTGTAGGTTTGTATAGGCTGTATCAACTTCAGCTTGCGAAGCTGTTGGATTAGATTGGACAGTTTTAGCATTTGCTAAGGCTGTATCATAATCCGTTTGGTTAGTAGCATTGTAATACTTGTAATTGTCTTTAATGTCAACTTCTTTATTAATTTCAGTAATAAGTTTGGACTTATCAGTATCAGCACCATCAAGTTGACCTGCTGCTTTGGAAAGCCTGTCAAATGCCTTATCTACTTCTTTTTGGGTGGCTTTATCATCAGCCTGAACTAATTTAGCAGCAGCTAGGGCGTTGTCGTAGGCAGATGCTTTAGTTGATGTAGCATTTTGATAAGCCGGGCTGTTTTTAGTAGTTGTTTCTTTACCAATTTCCGCTGTTAATTTTGTCTTGTCAGTTGTAGTACCATCTAAGTTATTGTACGCTGTGTTTATTGCAGTAGTTAATTTGTCAGCATTGATTTGGGTTAGTAACTTGTCGTCAAGCTGTGCTTTAGCTTTTTGCAAGGCTTCATCATAGGCTAATCGGTTTGCTTTGTTAGCGTTGATGTATTTGGCAGTTTTTTTAATGGCTATTTCGTTATCAATAGCAGATTTCAATGCTGTGAGATTGGTCGGATTACCATTAAGTTTACTATTGATGACAGTTTCGATAGCTGTTACTTTTGCATTGACTTGTGCTTGAGTAGCTGTACTATCGGATGCTAATTTTAAACCTTCATCAATTATATTATCGTATTCGTTTTGGTTGTTACTAGGACTAGCGTTAAAATACTTATGATTTTTGATCATATCGCCATGCTGATTAACAAGTTTTATTAGCTTAGTTTTGTCGGTTTCCTCACCGTCAAGTTGTTCAATCGCATCATAGATAGCGGCAACATATTTATTAATTTCTACTTGGGTCGTTGCATTGAGATGAGATTTCCCATTAGCTATCGCTGTATCATAAGTAGTTTTATCTTCAGTTTGCTTGTCATTAAAATAAACATAAGTTTTTTTCATAGTAGGAGCATAATTTGTTAGTTTTTCTAGTTCACTTTTGTCGAGTGGTTCTTCTTCATAGTTAGCTATAAAAGTGGTAGCTTGATCAATTACAAAGTTGTCTTTTATTTCATCAGTTCCGTTTAATGTCCAAAATTGGAAATCATAGCCAACTTTGTGGGGATGTTTTGGTTTAACGCTACCTAGAGTTTTGCCTTTGTTGACTGTAAATTTAACAGGAGATGTACTACCATAGTAGTTACCACCATTGAAGTTAAAAGTAACCTGGAGTGCTTTTTCCATAGTAGCGTTAGATGTTAAAATAGATTCGTTGATGTTATCGATATCTTGGACAACATCACCATAGCCATCCTTGCTGAAGATAATTCGGTAGCTGTGCTCACTAGGAACGAGGTAGCCCCATATATTGTTATCCGTTACAGAGCCATTTACGTTGTTTTTAAATATAAAACTAGCTTCTGGTAGTTCTAGTTTACGAGCATAGGCAACATCGTGGAAGTACCTTTTAGCATTTGCAAGTGCTTTATCATAATTTTCAGAAAGTTTTTTGATATCACTGTCACCACTATCTATATCATAACTAGTGTTATTATCTTTTTTAATAAAGTTTTCTTTAAATATCTCTTTTTCTAGTTTGTCTTTATTGACTTTTTTGCCATCTGATGGTGATTTGCCATCAAGGGATTCGTAGGCATAGACAATATCACTAAAAGCGATGTTAATTTGCTCTTTTGTACTATTTGTATCTAAATATGTCTTATTACCTTCAAATAATTTTTCTTCGTAAGCAATGGCTGATGTGTCATCAGCATAAATGAATAGTGCATCTTTTCTGATGTCTTCCGAACTATCTAAGAGTTTTTTAAGTTCTTGTCTACATTCTTCCCTAGTTTTTTTAGCATACTCCTTTTTCAGATCGGCTTTGTCAAAGTTACGTCTTTTTCGTTTTAGTAATTCCAGCATAAAGTTAACTTTATATTGGCTGGAAGATTTATTTTCCAGTGTACGTTTAGTTTCACGTAGTATGTTGAGATAATGACTGCGGTATCGTTTAGTTGTAAATACATAGTGATTTGATTTTTTTAGATTTTTGTATCTATCAAATTCAGTTTGTAGTTTTGTTTTATCAACTGTTGTAGCAGTTACTTTATATAATTTGCGTGCAGCATCACGCAATTCGTTTAATGCGTGGTTAACATCGGCTTGTGTTGACGGGTCAGACTTGATATAAGTTGTAACTTTTACGCCGTTAAGATTGTTATTATTTTCTTTAACCACTCCATAAGAAACGTTATTGTTCTGTACTGTTATGCAATTGTCACGCTTGGTTTGGGCACGAAAACTAGTGATAGCAAATTTTTTACTATCAGACTGGTAGCTAGCGACAATTTTGTAGTTGACATTTTTTTCGGCATTACTTATTAGATAAGTGCCATCATGATAAGTAATTTTACTCTTGTCAGCAAGTTTAAAACTCTCAGTAGAGTTTTGAGTTACAGGTTTGTATAACTTTAATTTGATTTTTTCATCATTTGGTAAAAAAGTGTTATTTACTTTAATTTCACCAAGTATAGTATTTTTTAGTTGAATATCATCAGCTATTTCGTTGGCAATAGCTTTTAAGTTGTAAGTTTTGCCATTTATAGTAAGAGTGACATCGTATTTTTTACCAGCATTGCTGACTTCGATATGAGCCTTACCATTACTATCGGTAGTTGCTGTTTTAGTGGTGGAATTGTCAGTTAAGCTTAGTGTTGCATCAGCAATAGCTGTATCAGCAGAGTTCACAATGTAGGTGCTGATATAGGCTTTATTTTTGAAGTCGATAGCAGCTGACTCATCACTTTCAAAGTTGTGCACAATTTGCTTAGCTGAATACTGTCCGGTGGCAAGATTTTCAAATGTTGCTACACCATTATTATCAGCTGTTTTTTTATGTACAATTTTGCCATTTTTATCAAGTAGCTCAACTATGGCATTTTTTTCGCCTGTGACTTTGACGCCAGTAGTTGCAGTTTCAGCAGTTGGTTTTTGCGGATATACATTAATTTTTCTTGATACGTAGGTAGTATTGTCATCACTATCAGTTACAGCATAGTAGTAGGTGTACTCACCAACGTTTGGCGGGGTTATTTCAGTTGATGCTCCTGTTAAAACAGAACTAGGTTTACCATTTTCAAGTTTACTATATATTTTGATATTTGTTGTTATATCACCGTCTTCATTGTCCTCTGCTTTGAGTAAGTTTTTGTCATTAACTTTTAATTCAAAAGAATCTCCTTTTTTTATTTTTTTTATATTTATACTTTTATTCATTATTATTTTAGGTAAAGTATTACCTTTTGTTATATCGAAGTGAACCTTAGCGCTTTGAATATTTTTTATGGTTTGAAATGCACCGTATCTAAAATTCTCATCTAGTTTATTTTTAGGAAGGTTTTTCATTTTGGCAATACCACTGCCATTAAGTGTGATTTTTTTGTAAAGTGCTCCCATTTCATTCTTGCCTAGTACTATTTGGACAATAGCGTTTGGTTCACCTTTTATTTTGATGTCGTTGCCTTCGACTGTGATAATTGGCTTTTTTGGTTGAACGATAACTTTTCTAATCGCTTTGACACTATTGTTTTCAATTGATGTGTACTTTACAATGTAGTTACCAATTATATTGGTATCGATTCCATCAATAGTTTTATTAGTATCAGTATTTTTAATTTCAGTTGTTATTTTATCACCAGGAATAGTATCACCATTAGAATATGTAGCGGTATAACCTTCATCTGTATATGGATCTGTTTTTTTGACTGTAACTGTATTATCGCCCTTTAATTTTATATGTGGTGTACTTGTTGCTCTAGTTACCGTGAAAGGACCTGCAAAGTCAGAATTTATTCCTCTTATCCTTTGCAGTATGTAGTAATCACCATTTGGTAATCCAGTAAACTTGGCTGTAGTGTTTGCACTTTTATCAGCTAAACTTTTCATTTTTAATTTTGCATGTTTACCATTTTTATATTCCTCAACACCAACGAATGTAGTAGTATTATTGTCAATTTTAATTGGTTTTTTCTTACCGCCATTTTCTTTATATAAAAACACACTCGCACTTGACATGGCCTCGATTTCAAGTTCAGCATTGATATTTTCATCCGGAACTGTTACTTTTGGTGCTTGCGGTTTGACAATTATTAGTTGATTTACTTCAGAAGTCATATCATCAGAGTCCGTTACTTTGTATTTGACAACGTACTTACCAACATAGGCTTTAAATGGCTGACTGTTGGCAGTTTTTGGTGTACCGTCTTCGTTTAATGCTGGATTACTTACGTTAATAAAGTTCTCCAATTTCATATCTATCATTGGGTTATCAATGATAACTTTTGCATTTAACTTTTTATTAGAATCGTCAGCGTTTAGAATGTTACCTTCCTTATCATCTTCCGCATCTGTGACAGTTGCACCTTTTTCAGTATAACTAAAATCGTTAGTGCTGTTATAAGTAAAGATTTTACAAGGCTCATTACCACCTTCTTCGTATTTGTCTGGTAAATCACGTTTTGGTTTAATAACAGGTACGGTAAAGGTACGATTGATATTAACTTGGTCGGCACGATCACTTTCGACCCCGTTAACAGTTTGGGTTGCAGTATAATTACCATTGCCGGGTTCTACAATTTGCCCTTTGCCGTTATTATCAAGCGTAATTGTGTTAACTACTTCATTATTTACATAAACTTTGACTAAAGCACCTTTGATACCATTAATCATTAGTTTTGATTGTTTGTAGTTTTTATTAAAAAGTGCTGGTTTAGGTGGTTTAACTTTAACCATTTTTGTTTTTGTAACAGATAAATTATGGTCAGTGGCAGTCCATTTAATTGTATAGATGCCAGCTTTGTTCGTGTCACTAGCTAGTGGGTTAGTTACTGTGAAATTACTACCGGTTAACAGGGTATTTGTTCCGTGTTTAAAACCTTTGACACCTAGTTTTGCAATGTCGTAAGGTTTAGCAGTATTTGTTGTGTTCATAGCAATAGTTTCTTCGCTAAAAGCACCAGTATTACCATTAATATCTGGCTTGCCGTATATAGTAACCATATTAGATTTTTGGCTGACTGGTGAGTTTGTTATTTTTTGAGTAGCACTGTAATTACCAGCTGGAAGTTCGGCTGTTTCAAAAGTATCACTTGCATTAAGTGTAATCGAATAGGTCTGATTAATGCTTTCATTTTTTAGTGTAACAGTAGCATTTTCCAGACCAAAAATTTTAATTTTGTTTTTATTTTCACCAACAATTGCGATAGTTGGTGGATTTATTTGGAGGTTAAGTTCTTGCTTGCCATTTTTAATTTTTGCGCCATATTGAGGGTCTTTGAGAATTACTTTTTTAGTATTTGTCATATCAACAGGGATAATTATCGAATTTTCTCCATCATTGATGATATATTTTTTGTCAGTTTTTTGACCATTAAAATCAACTGCTTGTAGAGTAAATGCAATTGTTGAGTCTTGAACAGTTTGGGTATAAATTTCATCAAGGTATCTTGTAACTTTGACGTGACTGTTATCGTGTTTAGTTAGGTTAAGATTACCGGCGATAAATGTACCACGTTTGACACTTCCCTTTTTTATGAAAAGTAAGGTGTCATCATACCATTTCGGGTAGTCGCCGATAACTATTTTGACAGTATTGTCTTGGCCACCATTTAGATGGGCGTTTAGGGTGAGGGCTTTTGTAATGCCGTCCATTGGTGAATGTAAATGGCTATCTTTGTTGTATACATATAGTTCAGAGTTAGCATATAGGTTAATATTACCAATTGAAGCCAATGTGCTTGGATTAGGATTAGTCGAACTAGGAATTATTGCACAGTTTTTATCATTAACATATATGGCAAACATGTCGTATTTGTTTTTGACAGCATATTTAGTGTATTTTTCTGAGGCAAAAGCATAAGTTATTTTAATATCTTCATCACTTGCTGGGTGAAGTTTAAATTCAATATAGGCCGGTTCAGTACACCTATGTCCATTAATAGTTTCTTTACCAAAGCCACTCCAGATGCGGTGTGAAACAGCGTTTATATCTTTACTAGGATAGTTGTCTGGATAGGGACTGACGTTGGTATTCATACCATTGATAAGGTGACCTGTGCTCAAAGCAACACCACTATTAAAATCTAGGATGTGGTTTTTTCCTTCACCTTTTGCACCATTAAATGTTCCTATTTGGTAATTTTTTTTAGAATCAAAATAAACTTTTTCGGAACCAGCGACCAAAATGTTTTTGGCATCACCTAGTATGTGGTTTACAATCGATTTGGCATAATTGTAGTTGTTGACAGCATTATCCTTTTGTATTTTTACCTTTATCTTGTTAAGATTTTGGGCATGTGAAACATTGATAGGTATCATGTTTACAAGCATAACAAAAACAACAAAAGCTGAAATAAATCTTTTTTTTCTCATTTTACCCCCCTTTAGCAAGTAATACTAATACTAATTCTAAATTAATATGCAATGTATTTTAAAGATGTTATTTTACTCAATACTAGCCAATTTAAATAAAGATTAGTATAAATTTAAAATTAGATAGTTACAAATAACCCTTATCATAATATATATCGTTAGTATAATTAAAATTTTTAATAAATTTTGAATTATTTTTTAACAAATAAAAACAGAGTTCGTTTGAACCCTGTTTTAAATTAAACTATTTAGCAAAAAATTATTTTAATAAATAAGAAATCTTTTTATAAATGGCAATAGTTACTAATGATACTACGGATGCTTTAAGTAGGTTAAATGGTGCAATACCATATAGTACCAATGTAGTTTTGTCAACAATTAACGAATTTACCTTATTAGAGATATTTATAATAGTGTCCATTGGCATAAAAGTTGAATAAAGTGGTATGAGTACAAAGTAGTTCATCAACGAACCAGCAACGACCATTGATACAATTCCAACCACCAAGGCGATAACAACAAATTTGACATTTTTTCGATATTTGTAAATTAGCCCTGCTGGTAGCACCAATGATGAGCCAATTACAAAGTTAGCTAGCTCCCCTACCCCACCGGTTGATGTCATAGTAAGGTGGATTAGATTTTTAAATAATTCAATAGCTACACCGACGATAGGTCCCATTGCAAAACTACCGATTAGTGCTGGTAAGTCACTCAAATCAAGTTGTAAGAATGGTGGAAAAAATGGTACAGAGAAATCGACTAAAAACAAAATAAATGATATACCTGATAGCATAGCAATTTTTGTCAGTCTACTCACTTTGTACTTTGATGTGGATTTAATGTTTTCATTAACCATAATAACCTCCTGTATCTACTCTCTTGGTTAATTACGGAACTAAAAAAGCCCCGATTTCACACATCAGGGCTTTTTTAAACATAATACTCTAATTAAAATACTAGCTTATCTTCTTTCATCCAGACTATACTGTCGGTATTGGAATTTCACCAATTCAGCTTTCGCTCGTGGACTATAACCACCGGTGGGGAATT
>PDWI01002658.1_pt1 | contig 26506 bp, 27 predicted proteins | sample 1430891 | NCBI WGS metagenome assembly PDWI01 (sample SAMN01162508, study PRJNA174530) | Oral metagenome, whole genome shotgun sequencing project. | biome: Marine environment; feature: Marine mammal; material: Swab sample of the gingival sulcus; isolation source: swab sample of gingival sulcus...
CAGTGATTTTAGAACCCATATTACACAAAAAAGATGGGAAAAATATCTTCAGCGATTAGAGACTCTATCAGCTGCATGTTCTGATACAAAAGAAACATGGCAGTATAATGACCTGCCTGAAATGACAAAAGAATCAAAAGAACTGAAACATAATCTTAGCATACAAAATGAATATCTTTCCATTGGATTCAATCATCAGAAAGGATTTGCCATTGATTCTTTTCAAGTAACCGGACACCAATTCCCGTTATGGGGAACCATTACACACGGATACTATGACGATATTACCCTTGCCGCAGATTTCTATTCCGGCCATGCTGTCATGGAAATCCCGGCCCAGCATAAAAAGACCGATCTTGCAGACTGCTGTTTTTCCGTAACAGATTCAGGCATGGGACTGGTTTACGAGACAAAAACCCAAAATGCGACTTTTTATAATCGTGCCATGCTTGCAGATAAGACATTACACCTGACAAAATCTTTTTGTATAAACGAAAGAAACGCCTGCCAGATTCATCCCTTTCATTTTACCTTTATGCCGGAAGCCTGGGATTTTGATTCGTTGTATTTTGAAACCCATAATGGTGGGAAATCAGCAGAACGTTTTTATGTAGGGAAAGCCTCCCATATACACCATACTGCCATTTTGTCTCCTTTGGTTTCTGCAAGACATGCACTTGGCGCTACCCAGGGAACTGTCATCATAGGAGACAGGGAAAAACACATTATTTTCCAACATGACCCCGGGAAATCTGCAATGATTCCATCCATTATCATGAAGCAATCTAGTGATGGTAAGTATTTTTTCCGTTTACAATATTCTGTTCAGGAAATAGATGAAACCTTTGTGAGCAAAGAAGCCCCCTGTTCTTTTATGTGCGGACTTACTGTTACACCAGGCTAGAATTGTCTCTGAGGATATTCAAAATATATTGTATCCCTTTCTTTTGTACAGTCGCAACTCCGAATGAAATTCGTCGTCGGTTAAAAAGCCGAATACAGTTGTGTCCACATCTACCAACTCATAATTGGGTAAAAAACGATCATAATCTTTGCCAAGAATGGGGGTTTCAACACCTACCGAACTGTCATCAGCTTTTTGAGGTTTACCTTCCCTCAAATTCCTTAATAAAACAAAATCAGCTCCAAGTTCATGGACATGGCGGCAATAATTTTCCACAACAACAGGTTCCATTTCCTGGAAGGAAATAAAATTGACAAAAAGATCAATTTTTCCTGATAGTTTTGGAAGCTGCCAGGAGCAAAGGCTGACGGCCTTGTATTGTTCCTTCAAATCTTCAATGACAAGGGCCTCTGCATCTCTTAATTCCTGATAACTGCCAATATGTTCTGCCCCAAAAACCTGTCCCAGATACCAGGCAGAAACCATTGCCAATGGAGGTATATCCACATCTATATAAAAACAATGGTTTCTGGAATCCCCCAGAAGAATTTCCCCAAGGCTTCCAAACCCTCCACCAATCTCCATGACGGTCTGTATTCGATATTCACCAAGATGTTTTTTCAAAAAACTGATTCCCAGCAGATAATTCAGAAAAGAACGGGAGAACCTGCGGCCATCAAACTCAAATTGTTCCACGGGATTTCCAATGCTGCTTTCTGATACCGTATCCGTAAAAGGAGGAAAATCTCTTCGGCTTGCTGATAACACCCTGTAGTCAGACCGGGCCTGATGCTTACCCGAAAGGAAATTTTCCATTTTCATGGAAAAACGCTTGGATGCAAATTTCAAAAAACGCAATTGGTTCATTATGGGCTGAAAGTCTATTGGGTCTGTAAGATAACCGGGAAAGGCGTATGTGGGCACAAAAAGCCCCAAAGAAGAAGGCAGAGCTCTGAATTTTTCAATTCCCCCTTCCTGCAATTCCTGTACAAGAGGAGCCAGAAAACCTTCCCAGAAAGATGTGGGACGATATAATGGTGACTGCTCTTTCATGTCTTCTATCATCTGATCCAGAACTAAATACGGGTTCAATGGGTTAACTCCTTTTTATATTCATTACAATATCAGCATCATTTCAGACATCGGATTTTTAGTAAAAAAACTTTATTGTTTCAACAATTGGGAAACAAAAAAAGCCACTTCAAGGGATTGATCCGCATTTAATCTGGGATCACAGGTGGAAGTGTAGCTACCAGCTGCTTCCTCCTCCCTGATATGAGATTTCCCGCCAATACATTCTGCAACATGATCCGGGGTAAGTTCCAGATGGACACCGCCGGGAACGGTTTCCTGTCTTTTATGTATCTCCCAAAAGGATTTTATCTCTCCAAGAATATCATGGATTTTTCTGATTTTTTTGCCTGCTGCAGAAACATGGGTATTGCCGTGCATGGGATCGCATATCCAGACTACGTTATACGCATGTGCCTTGACTGCCTGAATCAACTGCGGCAAAAGCGATTCAATTTTTTTGACTCCAAATCGAGGAATCAGACAAATTTTTCCGGAACGATTTTCTGGATTCAGACGCACAATGGTTTCCAAAATTTCATTGAGTTGATATTCCGGCCCAATTTTCATACCAACGGGATTGCTAATTCCCCGTAAAAATTCTATGTATGCACTTCCAATCTGCCTTGTACGATCTCCTACCCACAGCATGTGGGCGCTTGTATCGTAATATAGCCCTGAAACATTTTCCTGCCTTGTCATGGCCTGTTCGTATTCAAGCAACAAAGCCTCATGGGAAGTGTATATCTCCACATTGTCTTTCTCCTTCCCCCTGAAGCACGAAATCTGCCCATGAATTTCTCCTGCAAAGGAACGAATCATATCTAATGTAAAGGCTGATCGGGAATAACCCTCCAACACCCGGGCAGGATCATGCCTGCGTTTTTCCAGGACAGGTTCAAACCCATTGACCATATCCCCCCTATACACAGGCAGTTTTACACCATTGACAATTTCCACATCATTTGATCGGGGTTTGGCGTACTGCCCTGCTATTCTGCCAATTTTCACCACAGGTATATTCACAGAAGAAGAAAGAATATCTGCCATTCGGAACAGAAGATAAAGAAAATTCTGGATGGTAATTTCGGTACAATCGCTAAAATTTTCAGCGCAATTTCCGCATTGTAAAATAAAGGATTCGCCCCTTGCTGATTTTTCTAACTTTCTTGTAAGAGAATTGATTTCTGATGGAGACACAAGGGCAGAAGACTGTGTCAGACAGGACATGGATTTTTCTAATATCTGCCTGTCATACCATTGAGGAGCTTGGGATCTGGGGAAATTTTTCCAGGAATTTGGCGCCCAAGAGGTAATTGAAATGCGTTCAGATGGATTGGTTATATTCAAGAATTTCTTCCAAAGACAAAAACACAGAATTGGTCCCGGAATTATATTCGTAGTCGCAAGGAACCAAGTGTCCCTGCTCACCAATTCTGTTTTCCATGCCATCCGGGATAAACCCCTTAGAAGTTGTCGGCAGAATTACAAAATGATCCTGATATTCTACTGTGTGATGGGCATCATCCTTGGGACACATGATTTCATGGAGTTTTTCTCCGGGGCGGATTCCGATAATTTTATGGGGCAGGTCCGGCGCCATTGCCCTTGCAAGGTCAACAATTTTCACGGAAGGCAGTTTGGGAATGAAAAGCTCACCACCCATCATTCTATCAATACTTTTTATAACGAAATCAACTCCCTGCTGCAATGTAATCCAGAATCTGGTCATTCTCCCATCGGTAATGGGAAGAAAGGATGCCCCCCCAGCAATGAGTTTTTGAAAATAAGGAACAACAGAACCCCTTGAACCAACCACATTGCCGTAGCGCACAACGGAAAATACGGTATTTTTTCCACCAGCAAGATTATTGGCAGAGACAAATAATTTATCGGAACACAACTTGGTGGCACCATATAAGTTGATTGGGTTGGCTGCTTTGTCCGTTGAAAGGGCAACGACCTTTTCCACGCCGTTATTCAGAGCCGCATAAATTACATTTTCCGCACCGTTGATATTGGTCCTGATACATTCTGTGGGATTATACTCAGCAGCAGGTACCTGTTTCAGGGCCGCGGCATGGATCACCACATCAATGCCGTTCATGGCCATGTTCAGGCGATCCTTGTCCCTGACATCTCCAATGAAATAGCGCATACACTTCTGATCAAATACCTGGGACATTTCAAACTGCTTTAATTCATCCCTGGAAAAAATCACAACACGCCTGGGAGAATATCTTTTTATCAAGGTTTCGGTAAATTTTTTTCCAAAAGAGCCTGTCCCTCCGGTGATGAGTATAGACTTATCGTTGAGCATAACAAAGGTTCCTTATCTTACAGCGGATCGTCGTTCAGGTAACGTGAAAAAACAGATGGAGTCGTCATTATACTGTCCTTAAAACAGACCTTCCATAATCAAAAATCACCGCAGGTATGATTCTCCAATACCATAATTTTTCAATTCTTTTTATGTGTCACCTGGAGGATGGGAGTATTCAGTACCAGGGCAGAAACATTCCCTTCTGTTTTCACATCCAGTTCCAGAGCATCCTTATCTATTTCAAAGTATCTGGAAATCACATCCACAATATCTTTCTGTAATTTTCCCAAAGTAACATTGTTGACTTCCAGCTTATCATAAACCAGAGAAACCTGGAGCCTTTTTTTGGCCTCATTCCGGGGTGAACTAGAATTGCTGAATCGTTTAAATAAACTGCTAAACATGATCTTGCCTTTCTCCTTGTCTATGATAAACCCAGTTTCCGGGAAACCTTACTCCATAGCCCTGTTTTGCTCGAAGGAATTTCTACTGGTACATTTTCTCCTGCAAGTCGTTTGGCAATACGACGAAATGCCTGCCCTGCCAAAGAATCAGATTGTAACACCAAAGGCGTTCCTGTATTGGAGGAAATCAGGACCTGCTCATCCATGGGAATCAATCCCAGAAGATCAATGGATAAAACATCCAACACATCCTCGTGGCTGAGCATTTCTCCCCTTTGCACCCTTGCAGGTTCAATACGATTCACGATGAGTTTTGGTTCCAGCGATCTGGCAAGAAGCAAACCAATCACCCGGTCTGCATCCCTGACCGAAGAGACATCCGGTGTGCATACCACCAGGGCATCTGTAGCACCTGCAATGGAATTTTGAAATCCCATTTCAATCCCGGCAGGAGAATCCATGATTACGTAGTCAAACTGGGACTGCAATTCCTTGACGGTTCGTTCCACTCCAGCGGTAGTCAGAACGTCCTTGTTATCACTCTGGGAAGCAGGAATCAAAAACAGATTGTCAATTCTTCTGTCCCGGATGGCGGCCTGGCTAACCTTGCAACGCTGCTGCACCAGGTCAACGATGTTAAACACAATGCGGTTTTCAAGACCCATAACCACGTCCAGATTCCGCAGACCAATGTCCATATCCACAATGGCCACGCGATTCCCCTCCGTAGCAAGGGCCGCACCAATGGAAGAGGTTGTGGTGGTTTTCCCAACGCCTCCCTTACCGGATGTAACAACAATGACTTTTCCTTCCAATTTGCACCTCAATTCTTGATTGACTCTATGGTGTTTTCTTTCCCCTGAAAAATTTCCCCGGATTTTACCCTATATGGGCTCTGGCCAAGGCAATTTCCGAAAGGGGCTGGCCTTCATATAATTACTCACAATAATCTGATTGTCTTCCACATAAGCAAATTCAGGAGACCCTGCACTCTTTTCCTCACTTCCTGCAACAGCGATTCCGCCAATCTGCACATGGGTGGGAGAAAACTCCAGGGCAAACACAATGGCAGAAAGATCCTGGGGCTGGCCGGCATGGACATTACCGGATAATTTCCCCAGGACAATCACATCGCCTCCGGCAATAATCCGTGCACCAGGATTCACATCTCCTGTAATCACCACATGCTTTCTGGCTTCAATTTTCTGGCCGGAGCGAACCCGCCCCCGAAGCATGAGTACATCACTTTTATGTTGCTGCCAACCCTTTGAGGCATCCCGCTGGCGGATTCGTGCCGTTGGCACGCTGGGTCTCCTGGGAGGCAGGCCGACCTGTTTTACCTGATAGTTTTCACACAAATAACTTCTGATGACAGCAACAAACTCTTCGTGCTCTTTTTCATCCCCAAAATCCACCACCACGGAAGCATTGATACTCAAATGCCCCAGATTGGTAAACACCTGGTCAATATGCGCCATGAGTTCTTCCTGGGGAAAGGAAATATCCACACTCAACCACAAACCGCTTCCGGTTCCTTTCAGTTTCACCGGGGATGTATTTTCAAAATGAATCATACCAAAAGTCTATGTATTCCTTCCTGGGCTAACAATATAAAATCAAAGGTTTCTGTGGGAATATAGATAATCCCATTTTCCGTGTCAAGGCAAGAAAGGCCGAAGGGAATTCAGATGGGAAAAATCATGAAAAAAGATATGTTGAACAGAGGATTGCTGCCTGATCCGGGAGAACAAAAAATGCAGTAAAATTCAAAATCCTCTTAAATGGAAAAATTACGGACATAGGCAGAGACCCATTGAAATGCCTTTTGTTGAGCAGAATCCAAACCATCAAATCTTTTTTGAATCTGGGAGATCTGCTGCAATGCCATGGGTTTTGTCATCTTCTGTCCATTTCGATAGTTGGGGATGGATGGAGTTTTCAAAGTCAGTTTTTCAAGGTGGGACATCATTTCAGGGGAATACAAAATTCCTGCAAAATTTCTGTCAACAATTCGCTGGGCAAGGGTTTTCACACGGGCAGTTTTCAATTCCAGGGCAATGTCTGCCTTTTCCGCATCCGGTGCCCCTTGAAACAAATTGATATCAGCCTTCTGGGCAGGCGAAAAAAAACCCGACTGATACAAATCAGCGTCTGGATCAATGTCTGGAATAATGGGATAGGCGTAGTTTCTGTGATATTCACAGGTGTTCAAAAATATTTCAGGATGCTCCTCAAAATGTGTCATATTTGCCTGCCACGCAGCTTTTGCATCAGACCGAAAATGCTTTGCGAAACGTTCCAAACAGGGCAAAACCAACCATTGGTCTCCAAATTTTTTCCGAATGACAAACCAATCATACAGATCATTGCCTTCCTGTATGTTAGTGGATTCAGGAGTATCCAGACGAAGCCAGATCATTTGATTCTTATACTTTGCCGATGGACCCAGACAAATTACCGGCGCCATGTAATTTGCCTCACTGCCAAAGGAATTGGAAATCATGATCCCCATGGGAAAAGATTGGCCTCCAATTCTGACGGCCTGATCCAGCTTGCCCATGCGGCTACGATCCGTGGACGTGGAGAAAAAATCCAGGGTATAGGCAAATACTTTCTCTTCTTTTGACAATGCTCGAAACAGACAAATCAAGGCCTCCACATCGGCCATGGCCTCATGGGCTCTTCCTGATGTAACAAAATGATTTTCCTGACTAATCAATTCAAGCTTCAAAGATGGGCGAAAATTATTCCCCGTGGGCCATTCCAACACACCGGGACAAAACAAATAAAACAAGGTAGTAACAGGCAGCATATCCATGCGAAAGCAGCCGTTTGCATACTGATGGGTGTAGGGATCCAGCAAATTGCGATAAAACAGAAAACGAATGAATTCATCGTCAAACCCCAGGGAATTATAGCCGATACTGATGGTGTCAGGCTCATTGAAGAGCGCATGAATGGCTTTGGCAGCAGAAAACTCGTTGATCCCCTGGTCAAGGTCTTCCCCTGTAAGGCAATGGGTAATGCAAGCGTATGGAGACGGAATAATATCCGGGCGAAGATTGATGGTATAACTAATCCTGTCAAGGATGTTCAGGGAAGCATCCGTACGGATCGCTGCAAAGGTAAAAATTTGATCAAAACAAGGATCCAGACCGGAAGTTTCCAAGTCATAAAACAGATAGGTTTTCATCCTTGTATTTCCATTGAACTAGGATAAGATTCCTTTTTTATGGGAGAGTTGAAAAAGGATTCCCCGATAAATCGGTAAAAAAATTACAGAAAGGAAGAAAAAAATGGTTTAGAGGGTATAAAAGTACCGAAGGAGCAAAGAGAGAATTCTTTGCTCCTTTTCGTGTCAGACCAACTGTCCTCTCAAAGGAGAAAGGAAAATATATTTCCAAATTACCTCTTGGAAAACTGGAAGCTTGCCCTGGCACCCTTTTGTCCGTATTTTTTACGCTCTTTCTGACGAGAGTCCCTGGTCAGGAAACCTGCATTTTTGAGAACCCCTCTCAAATCAGGATCAGCAATCACCAATGCCTTGGAAACACCAAGACGAACAGCGCCTGCCTGACCAGATTGGCCTCCACCCATGACTGTTACCCGGACATCAAATTGATCCTGGTTATTTGTCAATGTAAGGGGAGCCTTCAATATATCCTGGTTCACCCGCACATCAAAATAATCTTCCAATGCTCTGTTGTTTACAACAACCTGTCCGGTTCCCGGTTTGATCCAGACCTTTGCTACGGAATCCTTTCTTTTGCCAGTGGCATAAAATGTATTGGCTTGTTCCATGTGAACTTACTTTCCTTCTAGTTTTCCTTCTAATTGGATGGGTTCAGGTTTCTGGGCAGCATGGGGATGCTCATTACCTGTATAGACAAACAATTTTTTGTTCAGCTTTCTGCCGAGTCTGTTTTTCGGCAACATCCCGCGTACCGCCTTGCGGATAATTTCTTCCGGCTTTTTTTCCATCAGTTCCCTGGCAGTTTCTGTTTTCAGGCTGCCGATATATCCTGAATGGCGATAGTATTTCTTTTGTTCCAGCTTGTTACCTGTCAGGCGAATTTTGTCTGCATTGATAACAACAACCCAATCTCCTGTGTCCGTATGGGGAGTGTACATGGTATTATGTTTTCCCCGAATCCGAAATGCCACCTGAGAGGCAAGCCGACCTAAAACCATATCCGTGGCATCCACCAAACACCAATTTTCTTTATTATCTGAGCGTTTGGCACTATAGGTGTATTTTTTCACAGCGTATCTACTCCTGATCCAGAAAGTTAAAATCTTATTCTTTTACCCGATGAATTTGAAAAAGTCAATACGAAACTACACTATCCCACAATTTTTCCAGGCCGTCACAATGTAATCTGCTTGTCAGAAGAACTCACCTTTGGAATCTGCTTTTTCTTTTCCACTTCGGGTACGCTCATATTGGTCTTGCAGGTGACTTCGGCATTCAGTACCCCCCCGTTCTCCACGATGAGATCCTTGCATTCCACCTTTCCGGTACATTTGCCCGTGGACAGAATCACCAATTCCCTGGCCACAGACATTTCTCCCTGGAATGTACCCCCGACGGTCATGTTCTCCACCTTGGCCGTAGTTGCAATCAACTGGCCTTCCTGGGCAATGAGTACAGATTGCCCCTCAATGGTACCATTCACTTTTCCCTTGATGATCAGGGTGCCGGTACTGGATATGGAACCGTCCACGGTAATATCCTTATCCAGAATAGACAGATTTTGTTTATTTTTCTTGATCACTTGCAATCTCCTTATTGGGTATGGTCGTTGATCTTTTTCTTATTGATTTCCATTGCATCACTTTTTTTTGTTTTATTGGTAATGTTCACATAAAATCTGCTGACTTCTTTATTATTGGATGTTGTCCTGACAAGATATTTCCGTCCTTTTTTATGGACAGAATATCGAGTCATCAACGCTGTATTCCCAATGGAAATGGGATACCCCCGATCCTCTCCTGTATTTTTGGAATGGTTTCCCACAAATCCCTTGAAATTAACGATATAGGAAGAAGGATCCTGTTCCCCTCCCATGATGTCTTCGATAATCAGGGTATCCCCATGTTTCAAAGAGATATGACCTTGATCCTTTACGATCCGGGTTCGTCCATTGATCTTTAACTTATAGCGAAAGCCCTTTTTCTCCTGGGGCAGCGATGCAACCTGCAAAGGCTTTCTCCCAGGCTCCGATGAAAAATCCAGGAAGACAGAACCGCAGGGATAGAAATCCTTTTTGGCAACAATTCTTGTGGGTTCAACAATCTGTATTTTTCTTTTCAAATCGTTAAATTCATTTCCTGCACCAATAATATCAACACTAAGCCCCCTCTGGTAATTGGCGATGATATCCAGTACCTCCACGGTATCTCCCTTCTGGATACCAAGGTGCTGCATCTTTTTCACTACCACGGGCAAAGCCCCGTTCACGGAAATAATCATGTACTGCATTTCAGGTTTTTTCAGATCCAGACCCGGTGTTTGGGGAACAAGCCCCAAAATCTCCATGAATCCATTGATGGCATAAATATGCTGCTGCACCTTCTGTTCTAAAGGTAAGGATTTGGCAGATTCGATGCCAAATCCCGGAATTTTACATACTTCCATGGCATAATATGTGGCGGATTTGCGTTGTTCCTTGTGAATGGAATCCGATGCTGCTGTCCGGTGGTTGTTAAAATGAAAATGTAAAGACGGATCAGAAATATGGGCGTTAATTTTCTTGATTACCTTTTTTGCCATGCCTTCCAAATCAATGAGCTCAGCACCATCCTCTGCTGCAAGATATGTATTGTCAGCAATAATGGACTGACCAAATCTTTTGGGATTTTTCATGCTATTTTCCCATGTTTCCGAATAAAACCCGGATCCTTCATGGAGATTCAACAGGCAATCACTCTCGCAGATCAATTTTTTCAAAACTGTTACCACCGATGCTTCATAGTTGTCCGTATTATCGTTCATGAATTTTCGATTCATGTCCTGGTTAATCTGGCGTTCATTTTTCAAAATGGACGGGAAATTCGCCCTGGGTACAACAATCAGGTTTCCCGTTTCCAGAAAAAAATCCACGTAGAAATCAGCAGCAAGGAATCCACCGGGTTCATCGCCCTGGATGCCTCCAATGATCAAAAGGGTTTTTCCAGGCCGCTGCCCCTGTATCCTGTACACATGAAGTTCATTTGCAGAACCTTCAAAATATACAGTATGGGATCTTTGGGCTTGGGCTGCCATCCCCAAATTTGTGAAACACAAACCAACAAAGAGAACAACACCCCAAAATATCCCAGATATCCGTTTCATATTTTCCCACAAATGCGTGTTTGCAACTGAACTTTTTGACATGATATTTTTCCGCAACCTGGCCTATTCCGATTCAATATCCAGGCGTTTTTCCTGAGGCTGGGAATCATCGGGCTGTTCCTTTTCCAAGTCAGAACCGGTTTCTTTAATATTGGAATGATTGATCTCAAATACAGATTTTGTCATCAACAATCCCTTTCTATCAAATACAAACACAACAGCTTCACTAAAATGGTCAATGGGCTGCTCCGTTGCACAAATAAAGGAGACCGGCTTAAATCGGGAAATAGAAAAACTTTGTCCCCGAAGAGGCGATGCGGGGATCCCTTTTTCCAGAACCGTTTTTGGAAATACCAGCCAATCCTGCGGGTTTTCCGTTTTGGATTTTATAACGGTAAAAATTCGTCCAGAAACATCTTTTCCATCCCTGGACATATTTCGGATATTAAACCTGACCAACAACTTTCCGGAAGCATCATTTTTTTGAATGGAAAATTTTTGAACCACAACAGATCCCGTAACAAAAACAGCAGGGGCATTTTTTTCAGGAGGGAGTTCTTCTTTGTCTTCGGTAAGGGATGCGACCTCAGGCGACACTTCTTTCTCTGGTCTGGGAGCTGCTTCCTTTTTGGACTCAGGTTTGGGCTCAGGCAAAATGTTATTTTTCTTCTTTTGCTGAAAAGAGGCCTTGGCCGCCAGATCTTTTTTCATGAGCACCAGGCGAGCCATGAGATTTTCCTGCTCATGAAGCAAATCCTGATACGTGGTTCCCAAATTATCAAGCTCCTGAACAATCTGCACATTTCTTGCCTGCAAGTTATGATATAGACAATACACAACAATGCCTGCGACAAAAACTCCTCCCGCCAGAAACAACAACAACCGGTTGAAAAAACGTAAATAATCGCCTGGCCTGATTTTTCCATCTGAATCGATGATGAGAATATGCTGTTTTTTTGATCTTTCCAGCGGCTTTGGCCTTGCCTTGGCTATTTCCCTTTCCAGATCTCTTGAAATATCTTCCATGATCCTCCGATGTGAACCAGTTTCAATTCTTTGAATCCATCCGTTGAAAAACCAGTGGCTCGATATTTCTGAAAAAACCGCACCACCACAATATGCTTATCCCTGCCAAGAGTAAATTGTTCTCCTGTAACCTGGATATTTTCATACCGACGTGCAAGGATCTCTTTCCGATGCAGCCACTCCTTCCTCGAAAGGCCGTCTCCCGTAAAATCCGAAGTATAAAACTCTCCATAGGCTTTCATGTCCTTGCTTGACCATGCCTGCAACCAGGATCGAACCGTATCCATGACCTCCCTGGAAGTCCCCTGCTTGCCAATATAGTCATTTGCAGCGGCAACAAGAGGGAAGGTCTCCTTGGCAAAACAATCCGGCTTGACTTGATAGGTGTCCCCGACAATGACCATACTCCCATTGTTATCCTGCAAAAACAGCTTTCTGGTTCCCAAAAATATGGAACCTGCCGGGGTTCTCAATTTCATATCCATCATGGCAATCACAAGATTCTGATAACTGTATATCCCTTGCTGCTCTGCCGCAAGGGAAAAATCCTGTTCTCTTTGTTTTGTCCATTGCCTGAAATTCTGCCATTGCTGCCACCAAAACATATCCGGCAAAAAATCAGAAGAATAATAGGCAAGATACTCATGGTAGCAACCAGATTCCAAAGCGTTCAGCCAGCCGGTCAAACATTGCTCCACCTTTTGTCTTTGAAGAGCAATCTTTTCGGCAGAAGAAAACTGAATTTTATCGACCAGAATCACAGGAGTTTTATGAAGATGAATGTATTCTGCCAACTCCATGATATTTTTATTATCCAGGGCGATACATCCATTGGAAGACCTTGGCTGCAAGGGCTTGTCAGTTCCATGAATCCAGATGGCAGAACCGCTTTTTCCCATTTTCCGATCAATATCATGGGGGTAATCCGTGGGAAAAGCCTTTGTTCCATAAACCGGGGTAAGGTACCTGTCCTCATATTCATCCACAAGAAAATAAATCCCCTCCGGGGTTTTCTTGTCTCCCTGCTCCATTTTGGGCCCAGGGACTTCCCCTGTTGCACAAGGGAAACTCAATATTTTTTCAATATATTGAGTTTCATTCCCATTTTTTTCATTTTCGTCTCTTACAGCTCCATACAAAAACAGAGTCTGGGTATCTTTATCCACAACGATTGCCCTGCCGTTCTCAGGAATGGCAAGGAGATATAAAAGTCTCTCATTTAATTGAGGATTTTCTGGTTTGTTTGCAATGGCCCTGGATGATTGAAGATCCTGAGCCATAACAGCCCCAATGACAAAAATTTTCAAAGCCAGGACAAGCAGAAAAAAACAAGTCCAAAAATGAAAACAGTTGCCAAAACGACGGGGGCTCCCCCCCCAAAAAAAAGCAAGATGAAAAAATTTATTTTTCACGATAATTCTTTATGTGTTTATAGGCCGCCTCAGAAGCCCGTCTTCCGCTGGAAGTTCTGAGAACAAGTCCGGTTTTCAGCAAATAGGGTTCCACAACATCCACCAGGGTATCAGGTTCCTCCTGAAGGGTGGCAGAAATTGCTTCCACGCCCACAGGACCGCCTCCATAAAAATCAATAATGGTGGATAAATATTGACGATCCAGACGGGTCAGCCCCATCTCGTCAATACCTTCAAGCAACAAAGCTTTTTTTACAATTTCAGCAGAAATATTCCCATCGGATCGAACCTGGGAGTAATCCCGGATCCGCTTTAACAAGCGATTGACAATCCTTGGCGTTCCCCGGGATCTTTTGGCAAGCTCCATGGCACCTTCATGGGAAATCTTTGTATTCAACAGCATGGCAGATCGTTTTACAATAGTACACAATTCGTCCATATCGTAAAAATCCAGGGTCCGAAAAATCCCGAATCGATCCCGCAAGGGAGAAGACAACAGCCCCACACGGGTGGTTGCCCCCACCAGCACAAAATGGTTCAAACGGTAACGATGGCTTCTGGCGTGTATCCCCTTGTCAAAGACAAAATCCACGGAAAAATCTTCCATGGCAGGATACAAGAATTCTTCAACAACCTTGGGAATTCTGTGGATTTCATCAATAAATAAAATATCACCATTGCCAAGATTAGTAAGAATTCCAATAAGATCTCCGCCCTTTTCCAGGGCAGGCCCGGATGTCACCGTAAGATTTGTTCCCATTTCATTGGCAATGATATGGGAAATGGTGGTTTTCCCAAGCCCCGGAGGCCCATGCAAAAGGACATGATCCATGGGTTCATTTCGCATTTTTGCCGCAGCAATGGCGATTTGCAGGGTTTCAACGGACTCTTTTTGCCCCACATAGTCTCCAAAGGTTTCCGGACGAAGGGAGATCATTTCCAACGCAGAATCTTCTGCCAGACTGGCAGAGGAAATCAACTGCGAATGATCCTTTTGGGAAGACTGGCCAGCCGTTTCCGATGAAAAAGAAAGAATACCCCCGGTCATAACTCACTACCTTTCCTTATACAATGCGTCCAGCAGGGCTTCGGGACTGTCAATTTCCGGATTTTCCCGCAAAGCCGCCGAAATCATCTGACTGGCAACGGATGCAGAATATCCAAGTTGGCTGGTCAACACAAAACGCACCTGATCGACAATGGCATCCATGACAGAAGAAGCCTGCTCAACCGGTTTCTGATCAAAGGAAAAAGAGGGAAGAAAATTTTCCACCTTTCCATGAAGGGTGGCAATAATTTTTTCTGCGGTTCGTTTCCCAATTCCGGGCAGAGTTGACAGCAACTGGGTATTTTTTTCATGGATGGCAAGGGCAATATCTTCCACAGGCCTGTCCAGAGCCTTGATTGCCTTGACAGGCCCTATGGCAGATACGCTGATGAACAATTGAAAGAATTCTTTTTCAACGGGACGACAAAATCCAATGAGGACAGGTCTGGGGGTATGCTCGGAAACATGATAATAAATATACAGCGCAACCTTTCCCTCGGTACTGGCATCTGCTTCCAGCTGTACAAAAGTAGAGGGATTTAACACCACCTCAAAACCAATGCCTCCGGCCAAAAGAATGATGTTATCGGCATTGCGCTGAATAATTTTTCCTTCAAGATATCCGATCATAAACGTTATAATTATTTCGCCATCAATGTTTCAAAGAAAAGTCCTGAACAAATACGAAAAAAGTCACGGGAAATCATTTTTTCCTGAAAGCTCCAGGGGCAGGCTCATTTTGCAGCATATCGGTACAGTCCTGTCAACGCGAGTCCAAGTGCATCAGAGGCATGGAAAGGAGAAATGGGTTCCGGGTGCCCCAGAATATTTCGCACCGCCCGTTCCATTTGATGTTTATCTGCCCTGCCGTTACCGGAAATAATTTTTTTTGCCTCCCGAACAGCCACCTCATGTATAACAGTACCTGTATCATGGGCAGCAAGCAGCAGTACACCAGAGACCTTGCCAAGCATAATTCCGGAACCCGGGTATTTTTCAAGGGAATAAATATCCTCAATAACCACAAGATCCGGTGCCTGTTCCTTCAAAAAATCCCTGGCCTGGGTAAATATCTGTTTCAGACGGAAAGGCACATCACCATCCCTGGGAGATGTGGAAATACTGCCAAAGGAATATGCAGCAATTTTACCTGGGACACCCTGCACAACTCCCACCCCGGTACCGGCAAGGCCAGGATCAATGCCAACCACCTTGAACATGGTCACGTAACTAATCCAGGGTTTTCAATTTTTCCCGGGCAAATTCTGCTTCCCTTGTATCGGGATGGCGTTTGATCAATTCGTTGAGAATCAGCCTGGCATTGGCGGTTTCCCCCAATTGTGCAAAGGCGTAGCCCTGCTTGAGCCTGGCCGCCACAATCTTGTTGGAATCAGGATAGGATTCCAAGACTTTCTGGTATTCCAGAATCGCCTTTTCATACCATTTTTCAGCATAATAGGAATCCGCAATCCAGAACCTTGCGTTATCTGCCTTTTTCGATTTGGGATACTTGTTGATGAAATTCTCAAATCCGATTCTGGAATTTTCAAAATCTCCCTTGTCGAACAAAGCCTTGGCAGAGTCATACAAAGAATCTTCCGTGACCGGAGCAGGTTCAGAAGCAGGTACAGGAGATTTTCCTTCTGCTTCAGCACCACCTGCTGCAACTGGCTCAAATCCCATATATTTTTCCAGACGAACCAAGCGTTCATAATTTCTGGAAATGGCTTCATCCAAACGGTCAAGCTCGGTTTTGGCACCTACCATCCCCAAGGAATTCAACTCTTCAAATCTGCCCTGATTCTGCAGAAACCGCTCCTTGATCTGGTCCAGCTCATAGTTAATCCCCGCATATTTTTCCGTGGACATGGCAAGGGACTTATCCAGTCTGGCCTGCAAATCTTCGATACGGTTACCCAAACTGGCAAGCTGTGAGGCTTGCAGGGCATTGGTGGATTCCAGTATGGCAATCCGGGATTCCAAAGAACCGGGATCGCTCTGAACACAACCTGCCAGACAAACTGCAAGCCCCAGCAATATAGTTACAAAGATATGCTTCATTGGATTACAAACTGTGCTCTTCTGTTTTTCTTCCAGGCTTCAGGAGTACTTGCTGGATCCAGGGGCATCTCTTCCCCATAGCTAACCGTTGTGATTCTTGCAGCGGAAATACCAAGATCCTGGAGATATTTTTTTACGGTCATGGCCCTGCGTTCGCCAAGCCCCAGATTATATTCTGTTGTCCCCCTTTCATCGCAATGCCCCTGGATAAGAATGGTCAGGTCAGAATGCTTTGCAAGGTAATCTGCCTTTGCCTGAACAATTGCCTTTGCAGCAGCAGAAAGCACAGAAGAATCATAATCAAACAATACATTTTCATTCAAGAATTGTTCCTTTTCGGCGACTTCCTGTTCATGAATTCTTTGTTCTTCCAGACGCTGTTGCTCTTCCAGACGCTGCTGTTCTTCAAGGGAAGTGACTTCAGCTGTCACGGGTTTTTTCCCACAGGAAATGGTGCACAAAAGGCCTGCGATCAGTAATGCTGACAAGGCATAAGTAAACATCTTTTTGGTAGCAGAATACATGGTACCCCCTTTTCAATTTTGGTTAAAAAAAACAATCAGTTATAAAAAATACAAACTACAATTCCTACAGCATATTTATCTGTCTGAATGTACAGGAGCAGACCATTTTGGCTGGGTTTGAACTCCTTTCATGGAAAAAAGCTGCCGCTGGTCAGCTCCTGTACTGGTCATTACAAAAATTTTTGCTCCCTGTCCACCGCGATTGGAAGAAAATGCAATCATACTTCCATCAGGAGAGAAGCAAGGATCTTCGTTGTCTCCCTGGTTCCAGGTCAATTGCATGGGTGCCCTTGCAGTCATGGAATCCGTCGGGATCACAAAAATATTGATCTTGTTCCGGTCAATCCCCACATAGGCGATACGACTGCCATCAGGAGACCAGGCAGGAGAGGTGTTATAATTCCCCTGGAACGTCAGTCTCCTGATTTGTCCTGAATCCAGATCCTTTATGTAAATCTGAGGCGCTCCTGTTCGATTAGACACAAATGCCAGCTTCCTGCCATCGGGAGAAAATCTGGGAGACACATTGATCCCCCAACTATCACTTAGTTTTTTAATGATTTCTCCCTTTCTGGTCAACAGATATATTTCCTGCCTGCCTGAAAAACTCAATGTGGCAGCAAGCTGCAATGCATTGGGAGTCCAGTCCGGCGTAATATTCAAGCCTTTTCTGGCAACAATGGCACCGGCCCTGTCACGGACACGTTTAATATACAAATCAGGCTTTTTCTTTGCGTAGCAGACGTATGCAATCCACTCGGCATCGCAGGACCAGGCAGGAGACAAGGCAATGCTTCTATGATGGCTTACCTGTTCTATACCGAATCCGTCAAATTCGCTGACAAAAATTTCTTTTTTCTTCCCCACGGTTGCCACAAAGGCAAGGCGGGAAGTAAACACCCCCCATTTTCCCGTAAGGGCATGGGAGACTTCGCCACAGAACATGTGGATCATTTTCCGCAAACGAGACTTGGGACCTGTATAAATTTTGCCCACTACAAGCCTGCGGGTATAGGTATCAAACAGGCGAAGCTGTATTTTGATCATGCCCCTGTCTTTTCCCCAGGAATTGATATACTCAAGCCCACCCGTAACAAGGAGATCTGCCCCAATCCCTGTCCAATCAGAAAACCGGATATCCTGAATCCCGACACCAGTTTCAGCAGGATTTGCCAGGAATCCTGCTGAATCAAGAATTCTCAAATATCCCAGAAAAGCCAGATTCTTCTCCAACAAATGCCGGGCATTTTCAGCAATTTTTTCTTCTTCTCCCGCATTGGAAAAAGTCTTGAACTTGGGCAGGGCAATGGGCGTTCTTTTCAGCGTCGGATTATTCACATTGATATAATCAAGACTTCGTGCCCACAGGGAACCTGTCAGCAGAAAAACTGCGCCGGCAACCAGAAAAAGCAGCGAAAACATCTTGCAAGATAAAAAATGTTTCATCTATAATAACCTGTCTTTATTTATTGCAATCCCTTGGGAGTAAAGATAACTCCCACATCATAGACCTTCATCCCGTTGGGTAAAGGAGGCAGGGGATTTGCCTTCTGGATGGCCTTTCTGGCTGACTCATCAAGATACTGATTGCCCGAACGGGATTCATAGATAATATCCCGAATTTCTCCACTTTGCAAAATTTTCATTCGCAAACGAACTTCAAGATCCTGGTTAATTCTGGTGAAGACCTCATTAAATATCCAGTTCTGACTAATGGCAGAGCTTACCACCATCCGGTACAGATCCAGGGCATCATTGGTCTTCACCCCATTAATTGCTCCCAGATTGCCCGTTCCCGAGCCGTTTCCTCCAATACCTGCTCCCGGATTCCCCTCTTTCACCTTTTGTCCCATCCGTGCAAGGGCGTTGGCAATCTGCTCCTGATTTTTCTTTTCCCGTTCCTGCAAGGAATCTTCCAAACGCTTCCTTGCCTGATGCAAAATTTTTTTGGCATCAGGCTTTGTCTGCAGCTTTTTGGAATGCTTCTTTTTTACCGGAGCAGGCGTCTCAGGTTCAAGGTCTTTCAATTTTTTTTTCACGTCCTTTGGCTTGGATTTCAAACTGATGTCAGGACGAATTACCGAGCTTTGAGGAGCTTCTTCCGGTAAAGAAAATTCTGCTGATTCAGGTGCTGCGGCATCCGGTTCTTCAGGCTCATGTTCCACAGGCTCTTGTTCCACAGGTGGAGAAATTTTTTCTTCAACAGGAGGGCCTTTCTCCAAAGGGGATGGAATTACGGAACCCAAATCACCAGCCACAAGATCCACCTGCACCACATTGGCAAGCAGAGGAACAGAAGGAGTGGTAAGATAGCAGGCAATCATACCGCCAAACAAAAGACAATGGAACAGCACGGACAAAAGAAAAAATACGGAAGTACCTTTCGGGAGGGTATTTTCAGTATATACCCGGGGATAATATTGACCAGCAGAGTCAGGATGGGTATGGGAAAGCCGGAGCATATCAGGTTTATTTAGCCTGTTTCATTTTTTCATCGGGCAGGGTAACCATGCCAAGGCTTTCCACGCCAGCTTTCCTGATTTCGGAAATCACACGCACCACAACTCCGTAAGGGATATTTTTGTCAGCACGCAGATACACCCTGCGATTCCCCAGATTTTCCATGACAGCAGCCAGCTTATCCTGCAAAAATTCAATGGTAACTTCCTGATTATTAATGAAAATGGTCTGATTTTCATCTACAGAAATCATGAGCTTTTCAGAATCAGAAGAAATGGGAGCAGAACTTACCCTGGGCAACGCCACATCCACCCCTTGGACCATCATGGGAGCTGCCACCATAAAAATAATCAGCAGCACCAGCATCACATCCACAAAGGGAGTCACATTGATTTCAGACAACAGGCCTGTGTCCTCAGGATCTACCTGCATGATTCCTCCGCCTGTTTTTGCAGATCTCTTTCCACAATATTCAGCAGATCCGCAGAAAAACTATTCAATTCCGATTGAACCCCGCGGATTCTGCCAAGGAAATAATTATAGGCAATGACAGAAGGGATGGCCACGGCAAGGCCTGCTGCCGTTGCCACCAAAGCCTCGGAAATTCCAGGGGCCACAACGGCAAGATTTGCAGAACCGCTTTGACCAATACTGTGAAAAGTTCCCATGATGCCCCACACCGTGCCGAACAGACCGATAAAAGGAGAAGTATTCCCGGCGGTTGCAAGAAAAGGTACCAGCTGCCCCAGCTTTCTCACCTCTCCGTGAATGGCCCTTTCCAGAGAACGTTTTACATTGGCACTCCCCTGATACAGAAAAGTTTTTTTCTTTCCTTCAGGCGTTTTTCCTGCATCCCTTGCCATTTCCATATAAGCAGCCATAAAAATTCGCGCCGCAGGGCTTGAGTCAAGGGCTTTTGCCTTGGCAAACGCATCGGTAAGCGTACGGCATTGCCAGAACAATTCGGTAAATTCCAGCGATTCTGCCGAGGCCTTTCGCAGGACAACCATTTTAATAAAAATGATTGCCCATGAAATAACAGAAAACAGCAGCAGCAACAGCATGACAAATTTTACAATGGGACCGGCACCACTAAGCATGGCAAACATTTCTGCAACATGAGAATTCATAAATCATCCTTTTACGTATATCTTCATAAAATCAAAATACAGCCAGACATCCCGACCAACGAACTGCCAATCAATCTGCCAAATCAATGAACAATCATTCGGAAAGATATTTTATCTTCTAATTCCCCGTATTGTCAACAATATCAAATTTATGAAAAGAGCCAGAAATCCTCTGGTGCTACTAATTTTTCATACTATGAATGGGAGCAGGGATTTGGCCTCCAAATGCCACAAACTGGTTCAATCCTGTTCGATTCTTCACATCAATGATGGTGGCATGGCCAAGTAAGCCGCCAAAAAAGGCTTTATCTCCGGCTTTTTTACCCGGAACAGGGATGATTCTTGTGGCCGTGGTTTTGCTGTTGATCATACCAATGGCCATTTCATCGGCAATGATGCCGGCAAGCACCTGTTCGGAAGTATCGCCGGGGATTGCCACCATATCAAGCCCAACGGAACAAACAGAGGTCATGGCTTCGAGTTTCTCTATGGACAGCAGCCCGGTTTCTGCGGCGTGGGCAATATTCAGATCTTCACTCACAGGGATAAATGCACCGCTCAAACCGCCCACATGGGAACTTGCAAAGGCACCGCCTTTTTTCACAGCATCGTTGAGCATGGCAAGCAGGGCTGTGGAACCGGGCAAACCAATGCTTTCCAGACCAAGGCTCTGAAAGATTTCTCCCACACTATCCCCCACCGTTGGAGTGGGCGCCAGAGACAAATCACAAATACCAAAGGGAATGTCAAGCTCCTGGGCAACTTCCCTGCCGATGAGTTCGCCCACCCTCGTCACCTTGCAGGCCGTGGTTTTAATCAACTCAGCAAGTTTGCCAAGATCCAGACTGTCTTTCCTTTCATTAACCGCTTTTTCAATTTCGTTTTTCACGACACCCGGGCCGCTGACACCTACATTGATGACAGCATCAGGTTCCCCCACCCCAAGGTAGGCCCCTGCCATAAAGGGCATATCAGGGGGGATATTGGCAAACACACAAATTTTGGCACAGGCAAGCCCGTCCTTGTCCGCAGTTTTTTCGGAAGCTTTCTTGATGGAAGCTGCCATCATATTCACAGCGTCCATGTTGATCCCCTGCCTTGTGGAGGCAACATTCACCGAAGCACAAATTCTGTCCGTTACGGTCAACGCCTCCGGGATGGCGCGAATCAAGGCCTTGTCCGAAGGGGTCATTCCCTTTTCCACCAGGGCAGAAAATCCGCCGATAAAATCAATACCCACTTCCTGAGCCGCCGCATCCAGGGCCATGGCAATTTTCACCATGTCCTCTTCCTGGAAAGGAGCCGCCACAATGGAAACCGGACTGATGGAAATCCTCTTGTTCACCACCTTAATGCCGTATTTTTCACCGATCCTGTCACAAACAGGAACCAGATTTTTTGCACACCGCGTAATTTTTTTCTGTGTGTTGGACACAAGAACGTCAATATCATGGCTTGCACAATCCAGCAGACTGATCCCCAGGGTCACCGTCCGTACGTCAAGGTGGGCATTATTCAGAATATCCAGACTATTATATATTTCCCTATCTTGTAACATGGTCTCTCCAAATTATATTTTGGTCAACTTATTAAAAATGTCCTGGTGCTGGATATTAATATCCAGGGAGAATTCCCCTGCAATGTCATGCAAATCATCGGAAAGCAACTGTAAATTGGTAGAGGCTGGAATATCAATCTCATACACCATGAGATTGTCCTTTGGATTGTCTCCGCCCCGGAAAAGTGCCCGCAAATTTGTGACATTGGCATGATGACGGGCAATCACCCCGGTAACTGCCGCAACAAGCCCCTTGCTGTCCGGCCCAAAAGTGGTCACAACAAAAGGATCAAAGGGTTCTTTTTCATTTTTTTCAGAATCAGGGGACAAGGGCTTTACCTGCAAGGCAATGCCCTGGCCGGCAAGATGGGTTTCAAGATTTTCCCGCAACTGATTTTCCGAAAGGCCGTCAGGCACTTCCGCAATAAAAATGCCTGCGAATTCATTTCCCAGGGCAGTCTGGCGTACCCTCAGGATATTACAGCCGGACTTAAACAAAGAAGAAGAAATGGCAGCCACAACCCCGGGCCTGTCATCTGTTAATGAGGTGATAATCACTTTTTTCATCGGTTCCATACTCCATGGGCAAATCATATCAAGAAAGACTCTATGTAAAGATATGATCCTGATTTGTCAATGCTATTATCCCACCCTGCCCCGAAATCAGGATTGTAAAGTCTTGTTGGGGTATGCAAACAGGGGCTGTTGGAAAAAGGCTGTTACAATTCGCAGGCAACCCTGTGGGCATCATGGATAGAATCCCAGATTTTTCCGGGTTTTCTGGCATCCCCTATCTTGCGAACAATGGGACAGATTTTCTGCAAGTCCTCTCCATAGGGATTCACAGGCGCATTTCCCACGGCAAGAATCACCCGATCACATGGATAGACAAAAGGTTCCCCGGTCTTTGTGTCACAAAACCAAACCCTGTCCTGCCCAATGCTGGTAAGCACCCGGTTGAGCATGAACACAACATTGTTGATATCCAGCACAGAGGTTACAGCATTCCGATTGGAGCCGTGGGCTCCGGGTGCAATGCGGGAGGCGGATTCCAATATGACAATGGCGTTATTTTTTTCTCGCTGGCAAAGGGATTCTGCAGTTTCAAGGCCCATCATGCCGGAACCTACGACAACAATGCTCTCTTCGCAAATCTCTTCGGCATGAACCAGGACATACTCAGGACTGCATACAAGTGGACTTGTTGTTGCTCCCTCAATGGAATCCGGGATTCTGGACACGGCTCCTGTGGCATCCAGTATGGCGTATGGGTCCAATTTTTCCAAGGTTTCAAGATCCGGGCAGGTATCAAAACAAAATGTTACCGAAGCCTTGATACATTGCCGGTAAAGATAATCAATGAGCCAACGGATTTTTTCTTTCCTCGGCGGCAGGGCTGCCAGAAGCAGCTGCCCACCCGGAAGGGAGTTTTTCTCATATACCACCACAGAAAATCCCCGTAACGCTGCGACAAGGGCTGCCTCCATTCCGCCGGGACCTGCGCCAATCACCACCACGGTTCTCCCCTGCCCATTCGCAGCCATGGGCGGTGTCTGTGCCTCATAGCCTGTTTCCGGGCATACGGCACAGGTAATATGCTTTTCCCGGGGATACATTTCAAAGCAGGACATACAGCTGATACATTTATTGATGTCCTCTTCTTTTCCCTGGAATGCCTTATTGGTCCAGTCAGGATCAGCAAGATGAGCCCGGACGCTGCCAACAAAATCCGTATATCCTTCTTCCAAAAGAGATTCGGCAAAAGCAGGATCCCGTACCACGGCAACGGCACATACGGGAATGGAAACCGTATTTTTTACAGCCTTGGCAAGATGACGTCTCCACCCCTGCATAAAGGGGATGGGTTCCACACTCTGGCTCAATTTACTTGCTGTTCCAGAAGCAGACACATTGATGGCCGTGGCCCCCCACTTTTCCAGCATCTGACAGATCTTGATCCCCGTATCTGCGTGGTAGCCTTCCTTGCCGATGTACTCTTCCAGGGAAATCCGAACCATGACGGGGAAATCCTGTCCGCAATGTTCACGGACAGATTCCATGACCAATCGCAAAAAACGGGTACGATTTTCAAAACTGCCTCCAAACTCATCGGTTCGATGATTGGTGACAGGGCTTAAAAAGGAATGGATCAGATAATGATGGGCACCGTGAATTTCCACACCATCAAATCCGCTTTGCTGCAATCTCTTTGCCGCAAGTCCGAACTGCTCTATGATGGTGTGCAATTCCTCACAAGTTGCTTCCCTGGCTCCGGGATTTCCATACTTCCCAGGCACAGGGCTTGCCGACAGCAAAGGGGTTTTATTCAAAGCGGGATTGGCACCATGTCCCGGATGAATGAGCTGGGCAAAAATTTTGGTGCCATGGGGATGAATCCGTTGAGGTATTTTTTTCAGTTCATCCATGGCTTCATCCCTGGCAGCAGAAAGGGAGCCTGCAAGCAAAATTCCGTAGGTTTCATCCACACAGGTCATTTCCGTAATAATCAGACCTACCCCGCCCTTGGCGCGGCGTTCATAGTAGGCCAGAAGATCTTCGGTCACCTTTCCTTCGGCGGTGGCAAGAGAACAGCTTGCCGCTGTCATGACAACTCGGTTTTTAATCCGTAACGATCCCAATTCGCCCGGTGTTTGCAAAAGGGGGTATGGCATAGGCAGTCCTTTTTTCATTCACAATTTTTTTCGATGCTGCATTCTGCGCGAATCTCTGAAATTATGCAAGGGGTGTTACAGATAGATTAAACGATTTTAGTTGCACAGGGCAAAATAATTTGGTATACAATCTCAATTATATTAAGGAATTCATTTGCCATGCATAAAGATGACTTGAAAAAAGGAATTTTTATCCTTCCCAATTTGTTTACCACCATGAACCTGTTTTGTGGGTATTATGCCATTATATCTGCTTTCCGCTCTGAATTTGTTACAGGTTCTTTATTGATTATCGCAGGAAGTTTTTTTGATTTTCTGGACGGAAAAATTGCCCGTGCCACCAACACTACCAGCAAATTCGGTATTGAATACGATTCGTTGGCAGATTTGGTTACATTTGGTACAGCGCCGGCAATTCTCACCGTATTCTGGGCCTTGGAACCCATGGGAAGAATTGGGTGGCTCATCGGATTTTTATTCACGGCCTGCGGCGCATTGCGTCTGGCCCGCTTCAACACCGCAGCTTCCACAGGGCCTGATTTTGAGGGCCTGCCCATACCTGCAGCTGCTGCAACTGCGGTATCCTGCATTCTCTTTTCCTCCCGTCTGAACCTGAACCCTGAAAATTTCCGCATTGCCATTCTGGTGCTGGTATTTTTTCTTTCCTTTTGTATGGTCAGTTCATTCAGGTACAAGAGTCTGAAAAAGGCAACCCTGTTTAAGCGAATGACTTTTCAACGTCTTACCGGAATCATCCTTTTATTTGTGGCCATTGCCACAGAACCGGTCATCCTCCTGTTTTTTGGTTCCCTGATTTATGTAATATCCGGACCGTTTCTCTCCCTTGTATTACCCCAGGAAAAACCAGAATCGGAACAGACGGCTGACTGACTTTGATTTCACAATTCTGAGTACTCCCATATCCTTGTCACCCAGAAATTAACCTATCCATTGACCTACGGAGATTATTCACTTTGGATCAAATACCCATTACCACCCAAGGCTATCAAGCCCTGCGCAAAGAGCTTGAAAAATTAAAAACCATTGACCGCCCTATGGTAATCAAATCCATTGAAGTGGCAAGGGCCCACGGGGATTTGTCAGAAAACGCAGAATACCATGCTGCCAAAGAAAGACAATCGTTCATCGAAGGCCGCATTGGGGAAATCAGCTACAAACTCGGCAATGCAAAAGTCATTGATCCAGACACAGTACCAAAGGATGTGATCCGGTTTGCAAGCCGGGTGCTTGTAGAAAATCTTGATTCCAACGAGGAATCCGAATACATGATTGTAGGCCAGGACGAAGCAGATATTAAACAGGGCAAGATTTCCGTATCTTCCCCATTGGGCGCTGCCCTTATCGGCAAAGGGCCTGGTGACGAGGCTGTTCTCCAGGCACCTGGGGGAAGAAGGGTCTACGAAATTATTGAAATTTTATAAGAGGCAATTACAAAACCCCCGGCAAGAGCAGCCGGGCATAAGGAGGAATGATAAAAAGTTTTCATAGCAATTGTGAATTGAGTAAGCTGTCTATAACCAAAGATTTCTGAGGCAGCGAGGCTACTGTTCGACATGTT
>PDWI01002659.1_pt1 | contig 26503 bp, 31 predicted proteins | sample 1430891 | NCBI WGS metagenome assembly PDWI01 (sample SAMN01162508, study PRJNA174530) | Oral metagenome, whole genome shotgun sequencing project. | biome: Marine environment; feature: Marine mammal; material: Swab sample of the gingival sulcus; isolation source: swab sample of gingival sulcus...
ACATCATAGTTTATTTATGAAATCTCCTGTACCTGTGCTTGCACTCTCTTTGAGAATATGTTTTAGAAACTAATCCTTTGTGCCATATGTATTGGACTAGTACAAATTTTTGACATTTTAAAAAATAATTGTTATAATTCATCTAACAAAGATTTAGTTGTCAATTAAACTTAATAGTTTTAGGTTTGATTGACAGCTAGTTTTAGTGTCGTAATAAGGGGTCGCAAGTATGCCTTTATGGAAGAGCTAGAATGGTAGCTAAAGTTACTTGTCCCTTGTTCATTCTTATTTACTACTAAAAAATGTAAAAATTAAATCATTTGGCTTTTTTTGTGTTAGAACTAAAGTATATTTCTCATTTAGTTTATTTTGTATAAAATTTCTTCTATTTCTTTTTTTTGATGGAACTTCAATACCTGATTTTAATACATTACCTATTTTTAAAATATCAAGTGCAGTTATTTCTCCATCACAACCTTTTCCATAATGTCTTAGTAAAAGATGTTTAAAACCAAAGTTTTCATTACCTATATTTATCGTAACAGTATAATCTTTCACAGTAAATGTAGTTGATTTTTTAGAATGTATCACAAAATCATACATAGCTTGTTGATGTGGTTCAAACTTCCATTTAGCAGTTTTCTTAATATGAATAAATTCTTTTTGTAGCTGTTGTAGTTTTATTTGATAAATATTCATATCCTAAGACTTCAATTTATTTTTTAATTCTACCAGGTCTTTTATGATTTCTAAATTTAGTCCATTCTTTTCACAAAATGCACCCAATCTTACTAATCTTATCAAATTAGGTTGATTTTTTTTCCAACCATTAACTGTTACGACACTTTTATTGAGCATTTCTGCTATTTCTATATTAGATATTTTTTTCATAAGTTTATTTTATTGTATTTAAGCTTAAAACTATCAAATTTGATATTTTATTAGTAATTAACTATTATATTTAAGTAAACTTTAATATATTAAATGTAATACTTATAAAAATATAACTATTATATATGATACTTTAAATATAAAGGATAAAAAAATGGAAGTATATTACAAAGTAGCAAAGTGTGATAATATTTATTTTTTAGTTAGAGAAATAAATGGAAAAGTTAAAGAATACACTATGACAAAAGATTATATTAAAGAAAATAATATTAAAATTAAAGAAGTACCTAAAGATAATAAAGTGCTTGTAGATTTTTTAGAATCTATAAGAATTAAGAAATGAAAAGAAGGAAAAAACTATGTCAAATATATTGATAATTATAGGATGTATAGTTTTATTTATGTTCATTGCAGGTTTTGCATTAAAAATGGAATTAAACAAAAACGATGATATTTCAAAACCAAATGAAAAAAGAATTATAAAAAATGCTAAAGGCGAAGAAATAGAAGTTCCTGATTATGAAAATGACCCTAAGTATTCATATATGTCTTGTAATAAGTATAATCCTGATTCACACTTTTATTACAATAAGCCTAAACCAAAACCACTTAAAGTAGAAAAAAAATCTATGCTTTACTATGCACATAAAGGACTTTGGGACTTTATGTATAAACATACAGCAATAAGTGATATAGCAAGAGATTTAGGAAAAGATTTTAGGGGTTAAAAAAGGAGGTATATTATGAAATATTTATTATGGTTTGGTGGATATGTTTTAGTAATGATTGGAATTGGATTATTATTAAAAAATAAAAAGAATAGTGATAAATTACTTATAAAAAATGCTAAAGGGGAAGAAATAGAAGTACCTGATTATGAAAATGACCCACAATACTCATATATGACTTGTAATAAGTATAATCCTGAATCTCCTTTTTATTATAAAAATAGACCTAAAAAACAAAAAAAATTGTTTGAATTTGATTATGAACCTAACCTTGAAATTAATACATATAGAAATATAAAAAGTATGTCCAATGATATAAAAGAGTTAAAGGAAATATTAAAAAATAGAAATTAGTTTGTAAAAAGGATAATAGTCATATCGGTAGGCACTACTCTACCGATACTTTAGATTAATAAGCTTTGGTTACGAGAACAAAGCAAATTAAAATGACTATTACCCAAAAAAATTGCATACTAATCCTTTGTTTTGGTACTCCCACCCAACACTACCCACAAAAAAAAGGCAGGGGTTTCCCCCTACCTTTTTCAGTGCCAAAACGGTAGTTAGTGCGACTACCTTAGATTAATGCAATCTTTTGTACCCGAATTGTACAATTATTTCAAATCTTTGTCAATACTTTGATTTAAAATCAGTTGGAAAATCACTACTTTTATTCATTTGCCCATAGCTGTAAGCACTTGAACCTATATTAGGGGTACTTTTATAAGCAGTTGTAACATATTCTTCGTATTTACTAGAATATTCATTATTATTTGAGTCATATCCTCTATTCTTTAATTCATTTTGTAGTAATTCTTTTGAATCACTAGATAAATCGTTCTCGACTTTATCATATTGAAAAATTCTTGCTAAAGTTTCAGTATCAGCATCTTTTAACATATCTTTATCTATATCATCACTAATCCAACCTTTTTTAACTAAAGGATTATCTCCAACTTTTGCATTATCATAGGCATTTTTATTTGTAGTTTCATTTATTTTTGCTTGTCTTTGTGCATCTGCATTTATAAAGGTTTCTTGTCCAGCAATATCTTGAAAAATATCTTTAGCACCTTCAACTACATTATCAGCACTTGATGCAACACCAATTAAAAAACTTTGTTCAACTTTTTTCTTATTACTGTTATCTGCAGCTCTTACATCTTTTTCAATATTATCCATTGTATTATCTACTCTTTCTTGAACATTTCCTGATTCATACACTTTACTTTGTGCATCTTTCATTTGAGATTGATTAACAACAGATGTATTTTGAAGTTTGTCGCCTTTATTATTTATACTTGTTTCTACATCTGAATAAGCATTAGGATTATAACTTGCACCAGTAACACCTGAAGTTTTATTCATAAGGTCTGCTTTACCTGCATTTATATTATTTTGCATATTTACCATATCATTTGGTTCATCGATATTTAATCTACTAGATACATTATCATCTATAAAATTTTTCATATCTGTAATTCCAGCTGCTCCTCTTTGTTGCCATTCATTAATTTGTCTTACCATATAACCAGTTTTATCTTCATCACTTCTATTCTGCCATTGTGGAGATTTATCAAAGAAGTTTTTAAAGGCTTCATTTAAATTTTGCCCTTTTAAATCTTGGCTTACTCTTTGACTATCTGAATAAGTTTTACTAGCTTGTTCCATTTCAGAGAATACTTTTGAAATTTGATTACTTGTTGAATCCCTTTGGGATTGACTTTCTCCCTTTCTAAAACTTAAAGCATTAGAAAAGGCTTGAGTATCCTCTTTCGACCTTGTTAATTGATTTGAAATAGATTTACTATAATTATCAGTAAATTCTTTTCCCCATGAAGAATTTTTATCTAATTTAAATGTATTTCCATCTTTTGTAGTTATTCCTATTTTTCCATCTGCTCCTATTTTTGCACTAGCACCAGTTGCAATAGATGCTATTTTTCCTAATGCTTGTCTATCTGTATTAACATTTATGCCTAAAGCACTCATAGCAGATTTATCATTCATAACTGTTTCTTGCCATGCTCTTAAAGAACTTGCACTCATTGCCTCTTTAGCAGCATTACTTGTAACTCTATTTAAAGATTCTGCATTTTGTTCCCCAATAGATACTTTTGAACCATTTACATCTGTTATAGTATTATCTTTACTAACACTTGACAATGCCGCCATGTCTTGACTACTCATGTTTGTCATATTATTTGCTAAAGATTGAACTTTCTGTTTTGATTTATCTAAATTTGTAGCTGCTGATGATGTAATAGTAGAAGATATATTACCTGAATCAACTGCTATTTCACCTCCACTATTAATAGAAGCTTGAACTCCATTATTTAAACTTGATTTTGTTGTTGTAGCATTAATTGAGCCATTTACATTTTTTGCTTGTGAAACAGTATTACCATCTTGATTTACATTTGCTGTTGTAAGTGGAGATTTATTAGTTCCACCCCCAAACTCTGCATATCTTCCCGATGAGGTTGTATAAGATGTACTTCCACTTAATGTATTTTTCAAATCTTCTTGTGTTGCATTTTGAGTAGCATTTTGTACTGGTTGTGTCATTCCACTAATAAAACTTACCAATCCATGCTCACTACCTTTTGCTATTGCAAAGGCTAACATAGGAACTAACCACACTAAATTAGTCATAATGGCAAGTTTTCCACCTAATATTTCATATACTCCCACCTGATTAGTTGCTGTAATTCCAGTTGAGTACATAGATAAAGCATCTGATACCATTAAATCAATTGCATAATTTAATATTTGGAATAATGGACTCCATAGCATTAGCCATATATTTAATACTAAAATAAGTCTTATATATTGTACACTTAATGTTATGATTGCTAAAATTGCTAATATCCATGTTAAAGATATAATAAATGCTGTAACAACTGCTCTTAGAATTGGAAGTGTTCCTTGTGCTTGATAGTTTGATAATATTGCTGAATTAGTCATAGTAAGTTCAGATAGTGAAACTTGTTTTGCTAACTGAGTATTGCTAATACCTGAAAAAGAGGCAATTTGTTTTACTGCATCTAATGTTGAATTTCTTGCTATTGCTGATTCTAATTGCTCTTTAGCACTAACTGTTGCTGAATTTGTACCAGTAATCATAGTTGCTTCTGCCACTTTTGCTTGATAAGCTGAATATGAAATTCCCCTTGAATTTGCATAGGCTTTTGCTAAATTAACTGCTTCAGTTCCTATTCTATTTCTAATTGCATTCCATGCACTTTTACAACTTATTATTAAACCATTTGGATTAGTTGTTGAATAAACCATAGTTAATAATGTTTTATTTGTACCTAATCTTGTTAAAATATCACTATCATGTCCTGATAAAACATCAGATAAGTTTTGAGTACCATCTGCAAAATCTCCTTGTATCTTACAAGTATCAATATATTCAGTTAATGAACGATATAAGTACTCATCTGCAATTTTTGAGTTCATAATTTGCATTTGTGTACCTAAAGTAAATCCAAGTCCTGCTTGTCTATATGATAAGGAATGTGGTGTCGTAAAATACACTTCCATTTTTTTCATAATACCATCTTCTATATTGGTAAAAAAAGATAATAATTCGCCAATTCCTTTTGGAACTTGTCTAACTTCTGTTGTTTGAAGTGATATTTTATCTACAACAGCATAAGCATGGTTATCATCATTTGGTGCTGATAATAATAATGCTTGTACAATAAGAATAAGAATTAAATATTTAAAAATATGCATACCTACTAATTGTTTAGCATTATTGTCAAAAATTACCTTCATAATTAAAACAAATAGACCTATAGTAATTGCTATTTTTAATAATACAGTATTATCACTTGCAGCTATTCCACCTACTGCACTTAATGTATCAACAACATATTTGTGATAACCCCATGTGAAAATTTCCCCACTAACTCCTGCTAATAGGTTTGAACTCATACCTAATAAAATTGCTAGTATTAATTTAATTCTCATTATTTAGCCTTTCTTTTAATTCTGTCTTTAGGGTGTTTATCTTTTTCTAAGATTGCATTTTCAAAAATAAATTTGGTATTTCTAATTACTTTATTTGCTACTCCAAAACCTTGCATAACTCTTTTATAAATTTTTTCTTTTCTATGATTTATATATAGTAAAATATTATCAGGTAATGTCTGTTGAGTTATTTTTAGTTTTTGTTTAAGTGCTGGTGTAATTTCATAATAGTCATATATCAAATAGTCTAAGCCCGTTTCATCTTTTACTTTATCATATAGGCTTTTTGTAGAGTTATATATTTTTTTATCTTTCTTATCTTTTAAAACAACAATAAAACCTGCTCTTGATTTAATTCTATTGAAGAACTCTTTATCTGCTTGTTTTTGATTTTCTTTTATATTTTTTCTATCTCTACTGGTCCAACCAATATTTGAATATAGTAAAGCTTCAGGGTCTTCTAAATTTGCAACACCCCAAATTTTAGCAAATCTTTCTGATTTATCTACCCAAAACTTTTGAACTGCTGCATAAGCTTTAACATATTCCTTATTTGGTCTTGCTGTTGATATATTTCTTGTAATATCTAATAGTCTTTTATATTCATCTACACTTAAATCATCAAGTTTATGATAAGGAATATTTGCCATAAACTCATCTTCTTTTTTAATTCTCTCTGCCCTTTGTTCTTCATTTTCAAAGGGCATATTTAACATTTCATGAGTTTTATTATATTCACTAAAAGTAGTATTAACTTTGTTTTTATTTTCTTTATTTAATTTCTTTTTCTTCTTCTTTTTAGGTTCTTCTACATCATCTTTATAGTAAAAATATCCATCCTTTGAATTATTGTAGTATTCATTTGAAACACTAGCATTTAAAGAACTAAGTATTAAGCAAGAACATATACTTAAAATATTAAACTTATTCATTTTACTACTTTAAATATTTATTCCATGAATCAAGATTTGTTTTACTTTGTTCGCTAAAACCTAAAATTGTATCAATTACTTTATTATCTTTATCGAGTATTATCCCAAAAGGTACTCCAATTCCGCTAACTTTTTCATCAACAAATTTATTTTGTTCGACTAATCTTTTTTCAGGTTCTTTAATATTCATTTTTTTATAAATATCAACTGAACCTGGAGCATTTGAGTAAATTCTATAAGTTGTGTTTAAAAATGTTTCTAAATATTTACTTAGTGCTTTACAATGTGGACAATAAGGAGATAGTATTGTAACAACCTTATAATCTTTGTTACCACCTTTTCCAAATTTAATTGCTTTTTTTACTAGCTCTTTGTTCCAATCAATAGTTTTTGTATCAGTTTTTTTAAGATTTTCAATTACTTTATCTTCCCTTGATACATATTTACCACCATCTTTTAATTCATTTATCCATTTTTCTCTTTCTGCACCAGTAATACTATTACCACTTGAGTTCCAAATTTCCCCTAATAAAATAATCTTTTTAAAAGGATTAACATATATTATCTGTCCGTTTTCAAAATAAACATTATAAAAACCATCAATTATAGATTTTTTATATTTTTTTATTTGTGTGTTTGGAATAACACTTTGTATCATCTCAAATTCATAATTTATATTTAACTTTTTATTATTACAAGTACTTAATTGTGTTTCTTTTGTATCTTTTACTTTATTGTCTTTGATTTCATCTTTTGCAAAAGCAGAACCGAATCCTAATACAAATATTGTTACTATTGATAAAAATTTATTTTTCATATATTCTCCTAAAAAATGTTTATTATTATTATTTCGTTTGTATTGTATGTATAAACTACATCACCAATATCAAACTCTTTTATTTCATCATAATAGAATTTATTATTTTCTTCTAAAATAAATTCACTATTTTTTACCTGTTCTTCTTTAATATTTATTTTAAGTTTTTTTTTTACATTTTGAATAGGTAAATCTATTTTTTGATTGTATAGTACATCTGTATCTAATAAATCATCTTTGATAAGACTTGAATTATCTAATATTTCAGTTTTATATGCATTAGTATCATTCTCATCAACTAATTTTGTTGCTTTGATTTGAGTTTTTTGTAAAACAAATTTTAGTTCATCTAGTTCTTTTTGAACTTCTTGAATTTTTTTTGCATTTTGAATTACTAAGTGTGCTAGTAACTCAATATCATTATTTGCCATTAAAGTATTTGAAGATAATGCTAATGTTATACCAATTAAAAAAAATTTATTCATTTTCACTCTTTTTTAATTTAATTATTAGTGTATTTTTGAAACTTTTTTGTACAATTTTTTCAGCTATATCTTTTAAGACTTCTTCTATTGCTATTGCTTCTGTAAAACCAATTTTTTTTTCAACTTTTACATTGGCAATATATTTAGTATCTTTTTCTTGAATATATATATTAACCATATTTCATCTTCCTTAAAATAAATATCTCTAAATATATACTCTCACAAAAGTATGATTTTATGTTGAAAAGTTTTCAAATTTAGTAAATATTAAAAAAATAATTTCAAAATGTTTTCTTATTTTATTCTTAATGATTACATATAAAAAAGTTCCATATACAGTAGTTAAAATGTAATATATAAATTTTTTATATAAATTTTGAAATTTATCAACACAAAATCATACTTTTGTGAGAGTATATGTATAAGGCTAAAAAATATTGATGTGTTAGCATAAAGTAATTTTACATATAGACTTTTTTTATATGTGAATATTAATTTAATTTTAAGGATTAAAGCTGTAAAACGGCTTATAAAATGTAACTAATTTGTATTTAAAATGTTACTACTTTCTTTTTTTAGCCTTTTGGTTACTTTTTAAATACAAATTAAAACCTATTTAAAACACCTGTAACTTTACCTAAAATTTTAAATTCTTCTAGTTCTATATCTTGATAATCTTTATTTTTACTACACATATAATACTTACCATTTACCTGTTTTATTTCTTTGATAAATAATCCTTCTTGAGTTTGTATCAAGTAGATATTCTTTTTATTATAAATAGTATTTGAAGTATCTACAAATATATTTGATTTATCTTTTATATAAGGATACATTGAATCGCCTATATTTGAAAATATTTTGGTGTGATTGATACTTGTATCTAAATATCTTAAAAGTTCTATATCTAAAACTATATCTTTATCTTCTATACTGTAGTTAAAAGTTCCTGCACCTGTACTAGCTTTTAAGCTTGAATACTTTAATATTACATATCTATCTGTAGGCTCGATTAGACTCTGTGGAGTTTGACTAAAGAAAAAGTAATTAATACTAATATTTCTTTTTGCTAAAAACTGCATAATCTCCCAGTATGGTATATTATTGTGTTGTTTTTGTTTTCTAAAAGCATCGTATGTGATATTTAACTCTTTAGCTAAATATTTATCTGTAGTTTTAATAACACCATCTGTACTAAGTATATCTTTTAATTTTTCTATTATTTCTTTGAAATTTTGCATTTAAGATTATACAAAAAAGAGTATAAATACTCTTTTTTAATAGTTTGTGATAAATAATTCTTTTACTTTTTTAGCTTTTTTGTGCATATTTGCACCTAAGATATAATCTATTTCTTTACTGCTTTGAATATTGAAGTTTTTATATAAATCTCTTATTTCCTCACAATCATTATAGCTTAGTAGAAATTTGCCTTTTATATTTGATAAAATACTAGCTAATTGTTTATGCTCTTTTATACCAAACTCTCCTATATTTTTATAATATTTTTCTGTTTTAACATAAGGTGGGTCTAAATAAAAAAAGCTATCTGGTTTATCATACAAAGGTATAAGTTCTTGAAATGATTTATTTTCTATTGTAACACCTTTTAATCTATTTGAAAAAACTTGATAGCTTTTATATATATTCTTTGGTTTTCTTCCCGATTTTGCAGACATAGCAAAATTGTTACCTTTGCTTCCAAAACTTTGTGTTAAAAGATATAGATAAAAAGCAGCTGCTTCTATTTTATTTCTAGGTTTTATTTTCTTATCTTTGATTTGACTAAATAAAACTCTACTTATTAAAAGTTGATTTAGGTATATACTTAGTGTTTGTGGATTATTTCTTATTGCTAAATGTAAGTTTATAAGTTCTGAATTTATATCGTTAAAAACTTCTAGTTTTGAGGGTTCTTTTTGATATAAAACACTTCCTGCTCCTCCGAATACTTCTATATAAGTCTTATGCTCTGGAATTAGATCTATAATATCTTTGGCAAGTTTTGATTTGCCACCTACCCAAGCAAATGGGGCTCTTAGTTTTGTGTTCTGCATATATTTCCTTTGTGAAAAATAAACACTTTTGTATGCTAAAAGTGAGTATTTTGTTAAAATTTTAATGCAGTTACCTTGAGGGAGGTGGCTGTTATTTTATCTTTTAGGTGGATTAAATCCTCTTTCTTTTAACTCTGTAAAATAAGAGTTTTTACAATGCTCTTTATCTTTAAATAAAAAATTTATAAACTTTTCTAAATAGATGTTTTTACCTTTTTGTGAATCGTAATAGGCTATCGAACTAATGCACCAATCTTCTAGTCCATACAAAATTGTACCTCCTAGCTGGTCTAGCCCTATAATAAGGCTATAAAAGTAATCTTCTAAACTTTCTTTTCTGATAGCTTTTCTAACAATTTGACCTATAAAGGCAATTGTTCCTAAAAATAACAATAAAAATGTTACAAGTATCAAAAATAAAAACTTTCTCATTTTTCTGTTCCTTTTTGCTTATAAAGTTCTTGTTTAAGTTTTGCATACTTTGTCCATATAGCAGTTTGGTTTACTCCAGCAAGTTTTAAAGCTTTTTTAAAGTCATTTTTTGTAAGCTCTACCATTTCATCATCTGCAGTTACCCAAAACTGCTTTTCTTTTTCTTCTAATACATCGTAAGCTCTTGACATTCGTCCTTGACTTATTTCATCTGCATCTAATTTAATACCATTATATTCTATAACTGCATTATCTAGTTCAGCTTGTCTTTGTTTATTTAATTTCTCTCGTTCTCTTTGTATTTCTTCTTTTTTAAGTAACTCTTGTCTTTGCAAAAAAAACATTTTTTCTTCTTGTTCTATTTCATTTTGATTTTTAAAAATAATTTCATTGTTTTTTATTTTTATTTTTATGATTTTATTTTTATTAATAACTTCATTTAGCTGTAGAGTAGTAAAAATATAATTTTTTACTTTTTCATTATTATTTAGCTTATTTAATGCCTCCTTTAATTCTTTATCTAAGTCTTTAAACATTATTTTATTAAAGTTCTTATCTATTACAAAAAAAACATTTGCAATATCTGGATAACATTTATAAAAATTTTCTATATCATTGTTATTTATTTTTAATACCATTATCTCCCCCTTAATCCTGTTAAATTCGATCTTCTATATCTAAAAATACTTGTTTCAAAAGAACCATAATCTTTATCTATTAGTTCTCCTTCTAAACCAAATACATTATAGTTGCTTTCAAGTGGCATAATCCCTCTAAAACTCTCACTTAAATTGCATAAATCATGCATGAAAAGTTTGTATTTTAATAAATCATCAACTTTTAGTTGAAAATAATTATATGTTCCAAAATTTATTGGGACACCTTCAAAAAAATCATCCCATATTTCGTACTCAAAGATAGTCAAGGTATATTTAATATTTTCTGCAAAAGAAAAATATGCTTTAAAACAAATATTATTGTTTTCATCTAAATAAGGAGAGTGAAATATAATATAAATATCTTCTTCATTTTCAGTTATTACTTTAAACATATCTTGTTTCACAGCAATAGGATTTCTTAAACTCTGAAATGGAAGAAATGTCCTTATTCTTACTCCATATGGAATTTTTCTTTTTATATGTTCTATTTTATCTTGTATTGTTTTGTTAGGATTAAATAAAACCATAAATTTTTCTTTGACTTCATCATCATTCTTTAAAAATAGTACATCATCATATATTCTTTTAATATTTAACTTATCTATAACTTTTTCTAAGGCTGCTTTTGTTACAAAATTTCCATTAACTCTATCAGCAATATCTAATTTATACGCTTTTATTTCTTCTTTATCTTTTTGTGCTTCATCTCTAAAAGCTTTTGCTTCATTTTTGTATTCTTCAGATAAGTTTGTGTTTATAGATACAGTTTTTATTTTTTCTATTGTACTTTTACATAAAGGTATAGCTGTGTTTGATTTTTCTATTGCACTTTCGCATAAAGGTATAGCCGTGTTTGATTTTTCTATTGCACTTTCGCATAAAGGTATAGCTGTATTTGATTTTTCTATTGCACTTTCATATAAAGGCTTAGCTATATTTATTTCATTTCTAATAAGACTAAATTCAAATTCAGATTTTTTAACAATATCTGATGCTTTAGTAGCACTAAATTTTACTTTTTGAGATATGATAGTTAGCTCTTTTTTTAAAGCGGTTATTTTATTTGTTTCTTTCAATATATTACCATAGTTTTTATTTTCAGTATCTCGAATATCCTCTAAATAAATACAAAGATTATTTATATCTTCTATTGTTAAATTTAAACTTTTTGAAAATTTTATTTGATCTTTTAACCATTGCTCAACACTTGCACTATATTCATTATCCGTTGTATATTCACTACGCTTTGGAAAAGATTCCAAATTTATAACTTTTTTAACTGTCACCATATTTTTACTCCTTTTTAAATTATACTTTCTACTCTTAGATTATAGACAGATGAACCATTTAATACTGGAATTTCTAAATCTCTGAAAATACCTAAAACTCTCAAATTTTCTTTTTTTTCTGATGGGTCTGCTAAGAAAACACTTGGTGTAGATTCTATTTTTTTTAAAGTATTATAAACAAAATCCAGCTCATGCTCCTCAATTAGAACTGGCATATCCATCAGCCTATATGTATTGCCTTGTTTGATAATCATATCACCCCAGACATTTCGTTCTTTTTTAGAAAAAGACTGAATACCTAAGCTTCCACCGTATAAAGTTCTCCCCAAATATTCTTCTTTCCCAACAATGATACAACCTAAACGACCTTTAAAATTTTCTGCTTCTAACTCTATGTTAATATTGCCATCATATAACATCGGAAAAGAATACTCACAGATAGATTTATAATTAAAATTAGCATATAAATAGTCATGAAAATTTCTAATAATATCTTGTCTTAGATTTTCTTCTATAGTTTTTTTGCCCCAAGATTCACCTTGTATATTAATTGTTATTTTTTCAGCTTTTAAATCAAATAAGCAAATTTTATTTATTTGTGAGATAGGAAAAGATAATGTCATCCTGTCTGTAAAATTTGTAACAACATTTGCTTTTGCTTCAAACATAGCATAAACATTTGTGGGTGTTCCAATCCAAACTGAACCATCATATTTTTCTGGATTTTTATTTAAAGTATTGTTTGCAGTACAAATATAATTTTTATTTCTAAAAGTAACTTTGTCACCTTTATTGTATGTCTTTGTACTACTATACTGCTCATAATCTACCAAAGGCAAATTGGTTTGAAACTCTGTTATTTCTTTTCCTATTACAACAGTCATCTTCTATGCTCCTATTTTTATTGCATTATTTGATAAATTTTGATTACGCATTTCTTCTAGAATATTTGCACTTCTTCGTTCAAATCGTGCAATAGATTCCGTTAAATCTTTTTGCACTTTAGCATTATCTTTCATTTCTCTTACTTCATTTACAAGTTCATCAATTTTGTCATAAATAGATGCAGTATTCTTGAACTCATTAAAAGTATTTGCAGCACTTAATTGAGCGAATTTGTAATCTAACTCGCGATTGAAATTACTTTTATCTAAGTATCCATTTACAAAAGAACTAGCTTCATTTACACTTTCATAAAATTTTTTAGTATTTTCTTTATCTAGTGGATTTAGTTTTACTTTTTTATTGTATTTTTTAGCTTCATTTAGATAATGTGTGTATTGATTTTTAGTATATGTTTGATTATCTCCCAAGATAGAATTAATCGTACTTTTTGCTATGTCAAAGGTTTGTTTCAGATTACTTCCTGCTATTCTTAAAGAGTTGTTTAAAGTTTCAATTCTTTTCTTCTCTAAATTAAACTGCTCTTTTCTTCGTTTTTCCAGTTCCCTTTGACTCTCTTCCCATTGTCTTTTTTGCTCTTCCCTTTGTTGCTGTTCCCTTTGTTGTTGCTCTTGAAGTTGTTTTAGTTTTATTGCTTCTTTTTGCTCATTTAGCTTTTTTTCAAGTGCTAAATATTCAATCATCTTATTTACAAAACCAGCTTTTTCTACACTAGAACTTGCATACTCTTCTAGCTTATTCTCTTTTTCCAATTTTTCAAAAAGCTTTTTGTATCTATCTATAAAGTTTTTTTCATTAGTTTTAAATCCTAATGATTCTAACTTTTCTATTTGATTTATATACTCTTTTCTTTTTTTGTACTCTTCTTTAGTATATCTTTTTCTTCTACCATGAAAAAGAGAAAATTTTACCGTTCCTAGCGATTCAATTTCATCTCTTAGTTTTTTTATCTTCTCATTTTTATCTTTTTCAAATTTATCTTTTTCAGTTTTGTCTAAATTATTATTTTTATAAAAGTAAAGTAGTTCTTCTTTTTTTGCTTTTAAAGATAAATCACTTATATCTTTTCCAAAGAAGCTTTTATATTTTATTGTTGCATTAAGTCCATTTAGTCTAGTTTGTTGTAAGGCTTTTGTATATTCTTCTTGTGCTTTTGTAACATTTTGTAAGGCATCACCTAGCTTATTCCATTTGTTTATATTTTCAGGTGTAAAGTTTTTAGATATTGCTTTATTATATCTTTCTAGGAAATTATCAACATTTAAACCCTTTATATTTATACTAAAGCTGTTTGCTAAAGTATCTAAGTCTTTTTTTGCATAAGATAGATTTGCTTTTACTTTTTCAATACCTAGTTTACCTGCAAGATTATATGTTCTTCTAGTTTTTGTAACATCTTGCAAAGTTTGGCTTAAAGCTTCCATTGTGGTTTTATTTATATCTTTAGCATAAGATTGCCAGGCTTCATAAACTTTATCTATTTTTAGAGTTTTTATTATTTTATCAGGTTTGTTGAAAAATTTTGCGAAACCTTTTGCTTTTATTATCTGTGTCTTAACAACTTCATCTGCACTATTATCAAAGCTATTTATTATACTTTTTAAAATAGCTTTAGGCAAGGCATTATCTATTAATGTATTATTAGAGTATTTACCTTTTTCTAGTAATACTTGCACATTCTTTTGAGTAAAACTATCTGCTAGATATTCTGCTGTTTGGAATAATCCTTTAATTTTTGCTAGGTCTTTATCTTCCAAATCTTTATAGCTAGTCCATCTTTTAGAACTAAACCAAGATTTTTTCTTTTTATCTGTAAAAGCTTTTATAAAAGTCTTATCTATATTATCTATATATAGATTTGCATAGGTTTGTAAACCTTTTCCTGTAACCTTTGTCTTACCTCTAAAACCACCAATTACGCTACCTAAAGCACTTCCAACTAATCCACCTATAACTGTTCCAACAACAGGTACAACACTTCCTATCATAGCTCCAGTTGCACCACCAATTGCACCATAACTTCCTGCTTTTGTATCAGCTCCAAAAAGTTTATCTCCAAGTTTTCCTATACCATATCCCGCACCTGCTCCTAATGCTCCAGCTGTTAAAAGTCCACCTGCCATTGCAGGAAGTCCAGCACTTGTAAGTGTTCCACCACCACTTAAAACAGATGTACTACCTGCAAAGAAATTACCAACACTACTAAATCCAGCAGTTTCTGCCATAGATGCCAGTTTTGCCATTTGTGTTGCAGGGGTCATAAGTGCAGATGTTAAGCCATTACTAGCTAAATCATAGGCACTTTTTAGGCTTTTTATATTACTTAGTAAACTTTTACCATCTTTTCCAATAATTCCCTCAAGCTGTTTCGCACCTTGTATTACTTCTCCAGTAGAAGATACTTTTATAGAGTTACCATTTTCTCCACCTATCCATTCTCCATTTACCAAACTTAATCCAGCAGATTTTAAAGTATCGCTTAGACTATTAGCTCCTGCAGTACTTAAACCTAAGCTTCCCATAAGAGTACCTGCTAAGCCTTTTGACATAGTTCTAAAAACAGGATTTGTAAAATCTTTTATTAAGTCTTTTTTAACAGATTTTAAAAGACCTTTAAAGCTAGATATTTTTCCATCTAAGAAGTTAAAAATATTATCTTCCAAAGATTGGCTCATAGAAGAAGTCATGTTTTTCCAAGATTTTAAGAGTTCGTCATTTTCTTTTTTAAAAGGTTTAAAAAACTCTTTTTTTGCATTTGCCATCATAATTTTATATTGATGTGGGTTTAGAGTTTTTTTATACTTTTTTTCTACTTCTTTTTTTTCTAAAAGCCAAAGTTTGTCATAATTTTTTGTAACTTTGTAATACTCTTTTAGTGCGTTTTTCTTATCTTGTGTTTCTTGTGCTGTTATTTTTTCAGACTCTATTTTGTACCATTCATTTAGTTTTACTTTATCAACATTATGTTTTGCAAAATCATCATATCTTTTTTTAAGTTCTAAAAGTTGATATTGGGTAGTACTCATGGTTGCTTGGTTATAAGCATTACTAAAGTCTTCCATAGATTTACTTGTTTCTTTTAAAGCTTTAACACTTGCTTTGCCAGTTCCAAATATCTTTTCTTTTGCGACTGTTAAAGCTTTGTTTAGTTTATCAGCGCCTAAGTCTTTGAATTGTTTTTTAATCTCTTTTTGTTTAGCTATCCAAAGTTGTTGCTTATCTCCTACGAATTTGTAGTAATCTGCTAAGGCTTGTTTGTTTTTTTCTATTTTTGCACTACTATTACTTGTTAATGTTTCAGCAGGTTTATTTTGTAACTCAATTATTTCATCTTTTAATTTATTGTAATCTGCTAATTTTTTTTGAGCCTCTTTTAAATCTAGTTTTGCTTTTAATACTTCCTCTTCTTTTGCACCAAAATAACTATTACCGTGCATTTTTCTAGCTGTTCTTAATTTACCATAAGCTACTGTTAAATCACCAACTTTTTCAGCTTGTGCTTGTATTCTTTTAGTATTTTCTATTTGCTCTAATCTTAGTGCATCAATAGTTAATGTTTTTATTTTTTTACTTAAGTCGGCATAAGAATCAGCTAGAAGATTAGCTTTTTCTCTATTTTCTATAAATTTATCAGCTAAAAGTGATATACCCATTGTAAGTAAACCAACAGGGGTCATCCTCATAGCAGTACCTAAGGTTCGCATTGCCACAGTTTGAAGTCTTGCCTTTGTAATACCTATTGAGAGCTGTATATTTACAAGGTTAAAGTTTCTTGCAAGGGTACTTATTATAGGATAAAGAGTTCTTGCAGTTTTAACTGTTCCATAAGCAACTAAGGCAGATGTTCCTATTTTTGCGATTTCTTCTGATACTTTTTTTATATTTTCAACATCTAAACTATCTATAACTTTGGTCAGTTCTAACATTCCAGATTTCATATCATCAAATAAAGGTTTTGTGAACTCTCCAGCTTTTATTGAAAAACTATTACCTAAATTAGATAAAATTGTATCAAAGTCCTGTATTACTTTTACATCTTTTAATTTACTTTGTATAAGTGTTACAACATTATCACTTTTTCTCAACTCTTCATTTGTAAGTCCTAAAGTTCCTAGAAATCTACCTAACTCACTATTACTTAAAACTGTACCAGTAGCAAGCCCATCAACTCCTGCTAAGAGTTGTTGAAATTGTATTCCTGCACTTCCTGATGCAATACTTAGTTTTTTTGTTACATCTATAATATCAGCTGTACTTGCACCTGTTTTTTTCATAGATGCATACATTGCTTTATAAATTTCTACCGTTTGACTTAAAGTATGTGGGGTTTCTTTGTTTATTTTTGCTAATTCTTTAACTTGTATTTTAGCTTCATTTGTTGCTAAGGCATATTTTTCTTGTAAGTTTATATGTCGCCCCAAACTTGTAATATTTGAAGATGTGATTACATTTAATGTTGTTAGCCCATTTGTTAGCTGTTCCATTGTCTTATTGTATTCTATACCCACTCCAATAGATTTTTGAAAAAGCTCTTTTACGGCTATAATTCCACCTGTTGCCATAGCAATTTTATTTAACCTAGATATAAAAGTATTGACTGCACCATCTGTATCATTTAAAGCTTTTCCTAAACTTTTAACTTCACTATTTAAAACTTTTACTGTTTTTGTATCAGAGTCAATTTGTATTTTTATTTGTATATCTTTTTTGCTCATATTAAACCTTTTTTTGCTATAATGCACCTATGGAAAAAATATTATGGACATTAATTTTTACAATCTTAGCAGTTGCACTTGGTTTCTTTGCCTTGTTTACTGTTAGTACAGTTTTATCTTTGTTAAAAGTAGATTTAAATAATATAGAAAAGTACTTTACTATTTTTTGTTTAAGCTTTTTAGCATTAGGATATACTATAAAGTTATTTAAAACAATAGTATTATCAAGATAACTATTTACTTTCATTTTGCATCCTATTTTTTTCATTTGCTAACCTTTTACATACATCTAAAACTTCTATAAAATCCAAATCATATTTTTTACAATATTTCCCAACAATATAACTGTCAACTTCAAAAAAACTACCACCCATACTTACCTGCTGTTTTAAACTTAGATAAAAACAATTTAATAGTAAACATTGCTCTTTATCTAAACCAAAGTCCTGCATACTTAGAAAACTTTCATTTTCTAAGTATGCCAACAGGTGTTTTACTTTTTTTCCTTTGCCTTAGCCACAAGATTATCAATCTCATCCATAAGCTCATAATAATTTATAGATTTATCTTCGATAGCTTTGATAAGCTTTTCTTTGCCATCTCCTGTAATGCAAATAGTAAATCTTTCTTTAGATAGTACATCTAAATCAAGCTCTTTTTTCCCTAAAATTTTAAGTTCATCTTTTAAGGTTTTTAGCTTATCTATACTTTTTCTTTGTTCACCTAAAGCTTTTAGTTTTTTATCTTTGTCTTCCAAAGTATCTATAAGATCAGCATTTAAGCTAATTTGTGTATTTAAAAACTCAATTTCATTTTGTTTGTCTTGTACCTCTTCTATAACTGCATTGTAAGTTTCAAAGGTCTTTTTAAAATCTTCTTGCTTACTTTTAGATGGATTTACATAAACTAATTCAAATTTTTGTTCATCTATTTCTAGTGTTATGTCATATTTTGTTTTTATCATTTTATTTTCTCCGTTTTATTGTTTTTTTGTTCATACATATAAAGGGCATATTGCCCTTTATTTTTAATTACCTTTACGCATCTAAAAATGTAAATAAAGGTGCATCTTTAGTTTGTAGGATTTTTCCTTCTAAACTTACTTTTGCAAAATCATTTCCACTTACTGCCAAATCTCCTGTAAAGCTTAAGTTCACTCTAGGGATTATTAAAATTTGGTCATCTCCAGTTACTACATTTTTTCCTTTTATTTCTAGGCTTCCATAGTTATGCCCTCTTGTCTCTGGTCGGATTTGTTTTATAGTTTTAGGGTAGGTTTTTGCTGCACATTTATCAGCATTAAAAGAACCTGCAGCTATATCTTCTTTTGCTATGTAAATTTTATCCCCATCTATAATAGGTACTCCCGCATTTGCCTGTGCAGTTTTTGCTACAATAGTTTTTCCTGTTATAAATTTATCTCCAACTTTGTAAGTTTTTTCTTCGATAGACCCTTTAAAACAAAGAGATAAAATATCTAAGCTTAAATCTGCTATTTCTGTTTTAATAGTATAGTTTATCTTTGTTTCTATTTCTTCAGCTGTTCCATCTATTTGTACATCATTACTTAGTAATTCTTTTTTATCACTACTTTTACTTAGTGTTATACTTTGCTGATGTCCTAAAATTATACTTTCACTTTCATCTTTTTCAGGAGTAAATACAATTTCTGCTGTTGCTATTCTTGCTACTTTTTCATTTGCCATTTTTTAAATCCTTTATTTTTTTACAAGCTTCATTGTGTTCTAAAACTTGCTTTTCATAGTTTTTTATAGTTGTATCATTTGCTTTTATAAAAGCTTTTGCTACACCTTCATCCTCTTTTAAAACTCTTATTTGCGCTTTAGGCTTTTCATAGATTTCTTGCTTTTCGCATAAATATTTAGTTTTAAAAACTACTTGCTTTTTTACACATGCACTAAAACTGCATATAAGTAAAACTAGAATTAGGAGGTTCTTTATTTTTTGCATTTACAGTGTCCTTTCTCTTTTGTATTTGCTCTTTTAACTCTTGCAAAGTACTTTGTAAGTTTTCACTGCGAACTTTTGCTTTACTTTCAAGTTCTTGTTTTATTTGCGTGTTTAAAACTTGTCTTTCATTTTCATTTATTACTCTTTGCAATAGTTCTTCTTTTTCTTTTGCTTTTTGCTCAAGGGTATTTACTTTATTATTTAAATACACTAGTGTTAAAAGTAAAAAAAAGATACTTAGTATAAAACTTAGAGTTTTTACATTTACAAGTTTTTTTAATATGCTTAATACATAAGGCATTATTCATCTCCTAGAATTTTATTTATTCTTTTTCTTATTACTCTTAATAGAACTGAAACTACATCAAATTCTTCTACTTCTACTTTTTTTCCAATAGTATAGATATTTGCTGTTATGCTATAGAGTTCACTTAGTATTAGAATTGATAAAAAAGTATCAACTAGCATATAAAAACCAGCACCTAAACCTTTTGCAGCAAGTGCTACACTTATAGGTAAAAAAAGTAATACTAGTTTAGAAAATACACCATTTGCTAGTCTTGTAGAGGTAGGTTTTTTACCTAATCTTATAGTTTTTAAAACACCTGTTATTAAATCTATAATTATTAGCAAACTTAAAGACTCCATTGCTACTTGATTAAGTCCTGTAAAATGTGCAATAGCCACAAAAGGTGCATAAAGCATAAGACTATAGTATTTTAGATTTGCTAGTGTATTTTCGTTCATTTTTTTTCTATCCTTTCTTTTGACGATGCAAGTATATATGTAATCCCCACTTAGTCTCAAGGAAAAAATTTAGCTTAAATTTTTTTCTAAAAAATACGAGTAGAAAGGGGGGCGCTTTATATATTAAAATTGCACATCGTTAAAAATAAGGATAAAAATTGTTAGAAAATTTTGAAGAAGAACTTATATCTAAGCTTAATACTTTTGTTCATACGCAAAAATATTTTGGAGAGTTAGCAAACCCAAGTGAAACAAGACTAGATATAAATAACTTGCCTTTAGTTTATTTGGATTTTGTGGGGTCTTCTAAAATAGCAGGAAATAGACTACAACAAGAGCATAATTTTTGTTTATATATTGTTCATTTATCTTATTCGGCAAATAAGACAACAAGAACAAACAAACATTATGAACTTTATGAACTATTTGCAAAATTAAAAGAAAACCTAAATATACAAAGTTTTGCAAATTTTGAACCAATCACATGGGGAAGTTCAAAAAAAATCTATGACCAAAATATAGCAAGTGGTTATTTAACAGTATTTACTCAAAATTTTTCAACTATATTTTAAAAAGGAAGAAATTATGTTTAAAAAAGATAGGAGAAAGTTTATTGCTTGTGCTTCACATAGTCTTTCAAGTAGTAGTAAAGAAATGTTTGAATTTGCTATTGCAAAAATAGGAAAATGGAAAGGACATGTCAATGGAGAGTTTGAACTCAAAACCGAGGATCTAAACCAAATCAAAAAAAACTTTGATAAGCAAAAAATAGATGTTCTAATAGATTTAGATCATAAGACTGTTTTTGAAGGAACGGGGGAAGCTTACGGTTGGGTAAAAGAGCTAAAAGTAGAAAATAATACTTTAATAGCAAAAGTTGAATGGCTAAAGGAGGGAAGTGAACTTGTAAAAACTAAAAAATACAAATACATAAGTCCTGTACTAATTCCAAATACAATAGATGAAGTTACAGGAGAGAACATAGGTTGGAGTTTGCATAGCTTAGCACTTACAAATAGACCTTTTTTTGAAGATCTAGGTGAAATCATAGCAAACAACAAAGAAAATGATAAAAAAGAAGAACAAAATCCAAAAGGAGAAGAAATGGAAAAAGATGAGTTAATAAAAAAGCTTGAAAATGAAAATAAAAAGCTAAAAGAAGAGCTACAAGAACTAAAAGATAAAAAAATAGAAGATAAAGTAGATGATGCAATTGCTGCAAATAAAGTTACAAAAGAGCAAAAGGACTCTTTAATTGCCCTTGCAAAAAGCGATTATGAAAGTTTTGAAAGCTTTTTAGATAAAGCAAAGCCAATCATTCAAAAACCACAAGACAATATGTATGCTGGGAACAAAGGTGAGAATGAAAGTAAAGACATAGATGTTTTAAAATTATGTGGATTAAAAGATTAAGGAGAAAAAGATGGAACAATTTATAGGAAAAAATGTACAAAATATAACATTAAAAAAACAAAGTGATGTTGTAATAAGAAAAGTATTATCTACAAGTGCAACAGTTACAGTAGAAGAAAATACTACTTTAGAACCAGGTCAAGTTTTAATAACTGCAGATGGTGGAAAAACTTTTAGTATTGCTTTGGAAGATAGTGAAGCAAATGCAATTTTATGTGAAGCTTGTGATCAAACAGGAGAGGCTGAAGTTTTACTATCAGGAGTTGTTAGACAAAAGTATTTAGCAGGTTTTGTTGATGCTCACGGGGAGCATCTATTTAAAAATAAAATTATTTTAAGATAAGGGGAAAAATATGACTTTTGCAAAAATTATGCAATTATGGACTTTAGCTACTACATTAGAGGCTATTAGACAAGTAAAAACAACAGGTTCTTATATATTTGATAAATATTTCAAGAAAAATGCAGAACCTGTTATGGGAAATACCGCAAAGTTAAAAATCAAAAAAGGTGCAGGAATAGTATTAAAATCTATCCTACCAGGTAATGATAGATTAGTAGAAGATTTAGATGATACTTATGAAATCACAATTGAACTTCCAAGGTTTGGACTTGAAAGAACTATTTTGCCTCACGAAATAAATGAATATGAAAGTTTAGAAGGAAAAGACAAAGCTGAAGCTGTATCTAAAAAAATCACTTCTATTTACAAAGATCATAAAGATGACTATATGACAACTATTGAGTTTATGAGTGTAGGTGCTTTATTTGGAAAAGTAGTGGATGGTTCTGGAAAAATATTATTTGAGTTCAGATCTGCTGCAACTCCTATTGAATTTAAAGGAAAAGATATTGATGTTGCTTTAAATGAAATTGATGATGCCCTTGTGGAGGAATTAGGAACTGAAGTACCTTATGACATCTTATGTTCAAAAGAGTTCTTTAACTCTCTTGTAGCAAAAGCAAAAGCAGATGAACTTTTAGGAAAAGATGGACCAGCATCTTATGTAGATGAAAATGGTAAAAGAGTTTTAGATATTCATGGTAAAAAGTTTATTCCTTACAGATCTTCATATAAAGATGAAAATGGAAACACTAAAAAATTCATTGGAGAGAGAAAAGCTATTGTTATTCCAAAAAGTGAAAAAGTATATAAAGTAGTTTATGGAAGAGCAGACCATACTCAAGCCATGAAATCAGCTCCTAAAATGTTCTTTGCAGCAGCTCCTGAAGAATTACCAAGAGGAAAAGGTTGGGTTTTAGCAACTGAAACAAAAATAATACCTTATTGTACAAGACCAGGTGCACTTATAAACTTGAGTTTCAGTGCTTAATAAAGCCAATTCTGTGGCTCTTTAGGTTTTGCTACTTTTAACAAGATTTTACATCTTGTGTTAAAAAGTAGACAAAGAATACTAAAAAGCTCATATTTTTAAAATATGGGCTTTTTTATAAAAAACGATAAATATATCGCATAAAAATAGATTTTAATTTTTAAACGGGTTTTAAACACCTTTATAAAAGGATAAAAAGTGATAACAAATGAAGATTTACTAAAAGAGATAAGTTTACAAGAATTAACAGAATTATCTGATTTAAATGCAACAGGAGATATAAATCAAGAAGTAATTGATGATGCACTAAATGATGCCATATCTTTTATTGAGTCTTTTATTGTTTTACCAAATAAGCCAAGTGCTTTACTAAAAAAAATTACAGTTGATTTTACTCTTTATGAATTAAGAAAAAGAAACAAACTTATAAATGATGAAGACAAAGAGCAAAGAAAACAAAATGAAAGCTATTTGCATAAGATGAGCATAGGAAGATTAAAAACACAATTAGATGTTCAAGAATTTAAAAAAGAAAATCAATCTTTTGCTTTTAGACATAGACCTAGAAGAAGAGTGAGACTGGATGGTTTCAGATGAAATTAACAAATGCACAAAGAAATAAAATACTAGCAAGAAGTCTTTTTGTAGATGCACAAAAAAGCTTTGATGAGATTGCGCAAGTTTTAAATGTTACAAAAAAGACCATTGAAAACTATAAAATCCAAGATAAAAAAGAGGGTTTTGATTGGCTAACTCTAAGAGCAACTAAGCATATAAAAGAGTCAAATGAAACAAAAGAAAATATGTACTCACAATTTATCTCTTATATGTACACAACTTTAAAAGAGATAAGAGAATCCCAAGACTTGAATGCAGCTACAAAAGCACAAATGATAGTATCTTTAGGAGATAGTTTTTCTAAGATGGGAAAAGTTGCAAGACAAGAAGATCCTGAAGCTTATAAATATGGGATTATAAAATTAACCATAGAGCAAATATTATGTGAGCTTAAAAACAAACTAGATAGCCAAAGTATGAGTATAGTTATAGATACAATTTATGAACTACAAGAAAGATTAGCCGATGTCACTATTTGAAAAAGAAGAACTTAAAAGTCTTTTAGATGATACTTATAAAAGTGCCTTAGATGATGGTAAAAGTCGTTTAGGTGCTTTAAAGATAACTAGAAAAGAGTACAAATCGTGGCTAGATGATTTTTCAAGTTCACTAAAAGAACAAATAAAAGCAAATAGTACCTTAGACCCTACATTAAGAGATGAGAGAATTGAAAGACAAAAAACTGATTTTCACTATTTTAGAAAAACTTATTTTCCACACTATTTTACCCTAGATGGTAAATCAAGATTACAAGAACATTTAGAAAATGTTTATTATAAGATTATAGATAAGTACAAGCCTTATGGATTAAGATTTGCAATAGCAGCTCCAAGAGGATTTGGAAAAAGTACAGATGTATCTATTGTATTTCCTATTTGGTGTATAGTAAATAATTATAAGCACTTTATCACTATTTTTTCAGATGCCATAGAACTTGCTGAAACTTTAGTGGAGTCTATAAAAGCAGAATTAGAAGAAAATAATGCCCTAGCACAAGATTTTCCAAATGCAACTGGAACTGGAAAAGTTTGGAAAATAGGAGAAATAGTATCCAAGAACAATATAAAAATAAAAGCTTACGGAAGTGGGAAAAGAGTAAGGGGTGTAAAACATGGAACCCACAGACCAGACCTTACCATTATAGATGATTTAGAAAATGATACAAATGTACGAAGTAGAAGACAAAGAGATAAACTAGAAGAATGGCTAGATGAAGCAGTAGAAAATTTAGGAAGTGTAGATGACTCTATGGACATCTTATACATAGGAACTATACTTCATAGGGATTCAGTTCTAAGGCGAAAACTAAATTTAAAGTTCTGGCATCCCATTATATTTAGAGCCTTAATCTCTTATCCATCTCGTATGGATCTATGGGAAGAATACTCAAAAATCTACAAATATGAAGGTGTGCAAGAGGCTAGGAACTTTTATTTACAAAATAAAAGGGATATGGATGAGGGTGCAGTTTTATTATGGGATGCTATTAAACTAGAAAGCATTATGAAAAAGTGGGCAGGAAGTCCAAGGGCATTCCAAAAAGAACAGCAAAACAATCCTAACAGCGAAAATCAAAAGTTTGACTCATCAAAGTTTATAAAAATACCTTATTCTCAAATGCCAAAACTTGATTATATTTACCTGTATGTTGATGCAAAAGGAGATAGTAATCAAGGAGACTTTTGTGGAATATTAGCAGGTGGTATAAGCTTAGCTACACAAAAACTTTATATTTTCCTTTCAAAACAAGAGCGAATAAAAGGTAAACCTGTTGTTACAAAAGTTATAAAACTTTTAAAAGAAATGAAAGTTTATATGTTAGGTGGAGATAAAAATGGTGGATTTTATCTTCTTAGGGATTGGATAAAAGATGAAATTATCAAAAATCAAATAGATATGCCTATATTAAAATTTACCCATTGGACTGAAAATAAAGAAGATAGAATGGGAGAGTTAGAGTTTCCCATTGAGGATGGAGATATTATTTTTGTAGGAGAACATCCAGAACTATTCGCACAAATGGATGACTTCCCTGAAAGTGAACATGATGACTTACATGACCCCTTATCTGCAGTATATAGAATGAGTAGATTAAGAAGAATAAAAAAAGATGCTAGAAATGCTACTACAAGAACAAGTACAAGGCGAGGCATGTCTCCAAGACAAAGAAGATATAAAAGACAAAGAAGGAGAAGACCATGATAAAATGGTTTAGTAAAAAAAATAAAAAGCAAAAAAAAAGAGGTAAAAACTCAATTTCTAAGCATAAAGATATACTAAAAGAAATATTTAGCTTACCTGTAAAACAAGATTGGCTAGATGAAGAAACTATATCTAAAATACTAAGAGATGCCACAGTAGAAAGTGCTATTGGTAGCCGAAAAGCAGCAACACTTAAAAAAGAAATTATTATAAACACAAAAAACAAAGATATAAAAGAGACTTTAGAAAAAGTATCTACTTATGATATTTTAGATTGTGTTTTAGATACTCCTTACTATGGTTTCAATGTCTTTGAAATAAACTGGGTA
>PDWI01002662.1_pt1 | contig 26484 bp, 25 predicted proteins | sample 1430891 | NCBI WGS metagenome assembly PDWI01 (sample SAMN01162508, study PRJNA174530) | Oral metagenome, whole genome shotgun sequencing project. | biome: Marine environment; feature: Marine mammal; material: Swab sample of the gingival sulcus; isolation source: swab sample of gingival sulcus...
GAATTCAATTTCATTCAGTTTTTCAATCTTTTCAATCCAATCTGAGTAGATTGGCAAAGGTGTTTCGATTTTAGAATTATGTATTTTCATTCACTTAACAGTGTTAATAACTGGAAAAAGTCAGTCATACATTCTTATAACTGGACAATTTTTCTACGTTCATAGGTATTAAGCAATACTATATGGAAAATACTTTCCCTATAGTATTACTCTTCTCCACTTTTCCAAGAAATGTGATATTATCGTAGTTGTTATGGAGAATAAATCTAGATTTACCCCAAACCCCGAGTTGAAGCTGATGGATCAGTTACGGCAGGATTACTCGTCCTGCCACTCTTCCTTAACCACTGCTTTTTGATCCTCTGGATTCATCACCCGGTAGGAAATCACCCCTTCTTTGAAGGTTCCATACAGTGAAAAACGGGGTACTCGCAAGGTGCCGTCATCTTCCAAAGGAACCATTGCGATAACATCCCCGCCGTTGCCCAAAGTAAGTTCACAGGGTACTTTTCTCATACTATATCCCCCTTGTAACAGCTGCTTTAAAACAGTATAGAACGGAGCACAATAACCAGAAAACAGGCCACTGCGCCAATTTCAGAGGCCCTCGTTGTAAGCTTGCACGCCTGGTTGATATGGGCAGCTTGAGGCGGCTCAAAATGGACACCGATATACGGTTTCTCCACCAGCTGCCCACCGTAGTAGTTTGGCCCATTTAACCGCACCTGCAGTGCTCCGGCAAAGGCTGCTTCAGGAAAGCCGGCATTGGGGCTGCTGTGATGGGTTCCTTCAGCCTTGGCGGTTGCAAGAGCCAGGGTATGAGTCATCTTCAACAGCCGTGCTGCTCCTGCAATACACAACACCGATAAGCGGGCAGGGATAAAATTAGCCACGTCATCAATCCGGGCGGCAGCTCTGCCAAAATACAGATATCGCTGATTTTTATATCCTACCATGGAGTCCAGGGTGTTCACCATTTTATAGGTCAGGGCAAGTGGACCGCCCCCGAGAGCGATAAAAAAAAGTGGTGAAAAGATACCGTCCACAAAATTCTCAGCCACGGTTTCAACCGTGGCCCGACTGATATCATCGGCCTGATAGGATTGCACATCGCGACCAACAATCATGGCAACCTCTTCCCGCGCCTGATCCACGTTCCCTGCTCCAAGCAAATCAAAAATGGAGCGTGCAGCTTCCACCAGCGACCTGGTAGCCAAGGCGTAAAAGATCATCACCGCTTCAAATGCTAAGGCAAAAACGGGATGGATGCGTCCAGCAACCACCAGCGTACCCGCACAGATAAGCCAGCAACAACTGATCAGTGACACCGCAAACAGCAACCCGGCCAGCTTTTCGTCTTTGATAAGCCTGCGAAAAAATGGTTCAAAAAATACTATGGCCTGCCCCATCCAACGGATGGGATGCGGGAGCCAGCGGGGGTCGCCAACCAAGCGGTCCAATCCATAACCAAGTGGTAAAACAAGCAGGTATAACCAGGAAGGAGTAAGCATCACAGTTCTCCAAGCACTGCAGTCAATTTTTCTGCAACCAACTGATTAATCTCCCGATTTTTCAACGATATGCGAATATAGCGTTCATCAAGCCCCACAAAGTTACTGCAATCACGGATCAACAACCGATCAGCCACCAGTTGGTCACACACAGCAGCTGAACGCTTTCCCGGGGGCAGCTTAATGAGCTGATACGGAGTGACGCCGGGGTACAAGGTGACAGGGCTGGAACCAAGCCGCTGCCTGAAAAGCGCCACCTCCTGTTGCAGGTACACCTTGGTTTCCTGCAGAAAGAGAGCAAGGGTCTCCTGGTGATCAGCTAAAAAGCCCATGGCTTCCTGGGCCATGGTGTTGGCGCACCAGGGCTGCATGTACTGGCTGAACTGTCTTGCCATTTCAGGTTCAGCCACCAGAAACCCGGCCCGCAAGCCAGGGATGCCAAAAATTTTGGATAAAGACCACAGCACCACCACATTATCAAGCCCGCTCCCGACCATACTCTTGTCATCACCCTCCTGAGCAAAGAGCAGGTATGACTCGTCAATGACAAAGGTGGTGGCTGGCTGGCTGCGGCACAGTTCCAGCAACTGCTCATGGGGGATCAATATCCCGGTGGGATTGTTGGGATTACATATAAACACCACATCAACCTGTGCGGCTCTTTGTGCAAGGGCCCCGCAATCAATACGAAAACGCTCTGCATCGCGGGCGAGGAAATAATCTGGCTCAATTCCGTACATGACACAGCTTGAGCTGTAATCCGCATAGGTTGGACCAACGATCAACACCTTTTTGGGACGCAACGCCGGGCATACCGTGTAGATAAATTGGGTTGTCCCGGTCCCCATGAGCATACCAGCTGAAGAGATACCAAGGATATCAGCTAAACTTTCAGTTGCTGAGCGGGCATCAACCTCAGGTAAGGACATGATGCTGGAAAGTTGGGCCTGCAAAAACGCAAGCAGGCCAGGCACCATGCCCAAGGGGTTGATGTTACTGCTCATGTCAATGATTTCTTCAGGCCTGCAGCGAGCTTTCCTGGCAGCTTCGCCCCTGTTCCCGCCATGTCCCTGGATCACAGTTCTGCTCCCTGTTGCCTGAGCAACTCCAGGATAGCATCAATGTCTAAATGCTCTGCAGCGTGCTCTGCCAACTGGTCATAGGCTCTATCCCGTGCAGCAGGTCCGTGGAGCTGCTCACCAACCTGGAGGTGCTCCAGCCCGATTGCCTGTAACCACTGAGTAAGTACACCGGGGCTATCAAAAAGTCCGTGCATATAGGTACCGGCGATCTGTCCGTTGTCACTCATACAGCCGTCGCTGTCGCTGCACGGCTCACCGTTTCTGCTCTGGACGCTCACCAAAGGCGTGCCACCGGAAATAGTGGTCTGGCCCATGTGGATTTCATATCCACAGCCGCTCTGTCCAGCCCAGGTAAAGTCAGTTAACGTGGTCACCTTGGGTGCTTTAAGCACCGTTTCAACCGGGAGCAGTCCCAGCCCCTTGGTTGAACCGGGAGCCCCTTCAATTCCATCGGGATCGTGCACCTTGCTGCCCAGCATCTGGTAACCGCCACAGACCCCAAGCACCTTGCCTCCATTTTCCGTAAACGTATTGATGTGCGCTGCCCAGCCACTTGTTCTCAGCCAATCCAGATCACTGCAGGTGCTCTTTGAACCGGGCAGAATAATGGCGGTAAACGGAGATAAATCCTGAGGCTGCTGGAGATATACCGCCTGCAGCCCAGGTATCTGCATAAGCGGGTCAAAATCAGTAAAATTAGATATATGGGGCAGCCTGATAATAGCCACAGCAACATTACCTTCCTGCACCTCAGTAAAGCCCGGCGCATTTTCAATAACCACCGCATCTTCTGCCTCAATGTGAAAATGTTTGTACCACGGCAGCACACCAAAAACGGGTTTGCCGGTTCGCTCCTCAATCCAGTCCACCCCGTTTTCAAACAGGGAGATATCGCCACGGAAACGGTTGATCACAAAGCCCTTGATCAGTTCCTGCTGTTGAGGGTTTATGCAGGCCAGGGTTCCCACCAACTGGGCAAAGACCCCGCCGCGATCGATATCAGCCACCAGAATCACCGGAGCCTTGGCATAGGCTGCCATGTTAAGATTAACGATATCGTTTGCCATCAGGTTGACCTCTGCACACGATCCTGCCCCTTCCATGACAATGACGTCATATTGTAAGCGGAGTCGCTCAAGGGCTACACAGCTCTCTTTAAACAGGTAAGCTTTTTGCTCATAATAGGACACAGAGGAGGCTTCCATCCAGGCTGCACCGTTAAGTACCACCTGAGAGCCCACATCACTGGTGGGTTTCAGGAGCACCGGGTTCATGTCCACATGGGGAGGAATTTTTGCGGCCTCTGACTGGACAATCTGGGCACGGCCCATCTCAAGCCCTTCCGCTGTCACCCCAGAGTTATTGGACATGTTCTGTGCCTTATACGGAGCGACCTTCACACCACGGTTAGCAAGTATTCTGCATAACGCAGTGGTCACGATGGATTTTCCCACATCAGATCCAGTTCCTAAAACCGAAAGACAAATTCCTTGAGCGGACATACAACCTCAATTGCTATTACGTGTTTTTTGGTTTGTACAACCAATAGAATCAGCCCAATGCAATGAATGATTGGACTCAACAGATTGTAGTAGAAAAAACCTGTCCCTGCGTCAACTCCTTTTCCTCTTCCAGCACGTTTATATGACTGCAGGGGGGGGGAATATTGCGGCCGATGCAACCCGAGTGAGAAAAACCACCATTGCATCTTATGGAAAAGAGTATATCTTAGCCAGAGCAATTAACATTGATGTATTCCTGGCCTAGCAAGGCCGGATGAACCCGGTTACTTTGGATGAGATTATACATGAACCTGGATTTTCAGCCATTAAGGCCATTACAACAAATCAGGTATATCTCGTTGATGAAGAACAGGTTTCACGACCAACCATGCATGTGCTGGAAGCAGCGGTCATCAGCAGCAACACTCTGTACCCGGAACTTGAGCAATACCCCTTATGCGTAACACACAACACAACAAGCCCGCTGTCCTTATAGCTAGCACTCACTCAGGCTGCGGCAAGACAACCGTCACGCTGGGTATCATGGCTGCCTTGCAACAGCGTGGGCTCCATGTGCAGCCATTTAAATGCGGCCCGGACTTCATCGACCCGACCTTGCACCAGATGGTTACAGGGCGCATCTCCAGAAACCTGGATGTGCGCATGTGTGGTGCGTCCTTTACCACGGCTACGTATCAGCGTAATACGCAAGCCTGTGACTGCGCAGTCATTGAAGGGGTGATGGGGTTGTTTGATGGCGGCGATGGATCAGGAGCAACCCTGGCTGCTCAGTTGAACGTGCCTGTCATTTTAGTGGTGGATGTCCGTTCTGCGGCTGAATCTGTGGCAGCAGTGATAAAAGGTTTTGCCACCTTGGATGAGAAGACTCGCATTGCTGGTATCATCTGCAATCGGGTAGGCTCCGCCAAACACAAGCAGATGATTGAGGATGCGGTGAACCAGTACCACCCCATCCCCATCATAGGTTTTCTCCCCAGAAACGAAGAGATTACCATCCCTTCCAGACATCTTGGTCTCCACATGGGGGAAGAAAATCCGCTGAACAAAGACGGGCAGCAACAGCTTGTGGCGATGATGGAGCAGCATCTGGACCTGGATTTGCTGCTTAAGCTTGCTGAGCAAACTGGCTCACCAACATATTCAAGCCAGGCTATAGCTCAGGTGCAACCAGAGCAGCAGCCTGTTCGAATCGGCGTTGCGCGGGATGAGGCCTTCTGCTTTTATTACGAAGATAACCTGGATATGCTGGTTGCAGCAGGAGCAGAGCTGATACCATTTAGTCCGCTCCACGACCAGAGCCTGCCTGAACACCTGGATGGTCTTTACCTTGGCGGCGGCTACCCGGAGCTTTTTGCCAGGCAGCTCAGTGAAAACCGCTTAATGCGAGAGCACATCAAAGCCTTTGCTGACAGCAATAAGCCGCTCTATGGGGAGTGCGGCGGTTTCATGTACCTCACCAGCTCGATAACTGACCTGGAAGGTGAGACCTACCCCATGGCAGGGGTGTTTGCCTTTGCCACCACCATGCAACAGCGCTTGCGACGGCTGGGATATCGTCAGCCTCGTTTAACCTGCGACAGTTGGCTGGCTGCAAAAGGCACCTTGCTTCACGGCCATGAGTTTCATTACTCAGCTGTCACCAAACCAGACGCTACACCTCAGGCCTACCTTTTAGATGATGGCCGGCCCGAAGGATATACGTATAAAAATACCCTGGCAGGTTATGTTCATCTGCACTGGGGCCGTACCCCTGAGGTGGCCTCAAATTTTGTGCAGGCCTGCTGCAACACCTCTAAGAGGTAAAGAATATGGTAGAAATTCTCCACATAGCACCACAGGATATAGAAGCTGAAAGTTTTCGTATCATTGCTGACGAACTTGGCCCCCATTCCTTTTCACCTGAAGAGTTTGCAGTTGTACAACGCTGCATCCATGCCACCGGCGACTTCAGTTTTGCTGACAACCTCAGGTTCAACCACGGTGCCATCCAGGCAGGTTTGAAGGCTATCCGAGCAGGGAGAAACATTCTGGTTGATGTTACCATGGCTGCCAGCGGGGTGTCCAAAGCCATGCTTGCTGAATTTGGAGGTAAGGTGATCTGCCATGTGGGTGAGCCGGAAACCGCCGCAATGGCCAAAGAAAACGGTACCACCCGCTCTGATGCTGCAGTGATGCGGGCAGTGGATGAGAACATCGGCATCGTGGCTGTTGGTAACGCACCAACAGCCCTGCTCAAGGCCATGGAACTCATTGAAGCGGGTCGCCTTACGCCTGATCTGGTCATCGGTGCCCCGGTTGGCTTTGTTAATGCTGCTGAATCCAAACAGCTCCTCATAGAAAAGCCCTATCCACATATCGCAGCTCTTGGGCGCAAAGGAGGTACCCCTGTGGCAGTGGCCTCGCTCAACGCCTTGATCCGTCTGGCTAAACAAGCTGCTTAACAGGTAGACGTGGCCAAGAAACCTTCCCAAAGAGGGCTCCGTTCCGGGTACACCACCGGGGCTTGTGCTGCTGCGGCTGCCAAGGCTGCGGTACTGCACTTGCTGGAAGGCACTCCCCGTGAGCAGGTGTCCATCCTGTTTCCAGATGGCTCGGCTCATAGCTTTGAGCTGTGCCGAAATCTGGAAAACGGGGAAGGGATTCTGGCCAGCGTGGTCAAAGATGCCGGTGATGATCCTGATGTGACCAATGGTGCAGAGATTGGCGCTATCGCGCGGCTGGTCAAGAAAGATGACCAGCAAGAGCAGATACAACTCATCAGCGGTGAAGGCGTGGGCATGGTGACCAAACCAGGTCTCCCGGTGGCTGTGGGCAAGCCTGCCATCAACCCGACGCCACAGAGGATGATCCGCAGTGCAGTGGCAGAAGCGCTTGCAGAACGTCATTGCGCAGAGCAATATGTTGAGGTCAGTATCTTTGTCCGTGATGGACAGGAGCTGGCAAAAAAGACCCTTAACAAACGGCTGGGTATTATCGGCGGACTCTCCATTTTAGGCACCACTGGCATTGTCAAGCCCATCTCAGCCAAGGCATGGACCGATACCATTGAAGCATCCATGAAGGTTGCCAAGGCCACCGGGCTGGACACGGTGCTTCTCTCAACCGGGCGCACCTCGGAACGAGCTGCCCAAGAACGGCTGCACCTCCCCGAAGAAGCGCTGGTGGAGATGGGTGATTACCTGAAATATGCGCTGGATGCGACAAAGCGGCATGGTTTTGCCACTGTTGTCATCACAGCCATGTGGGCCAAACTCCTGAAAGCAGCCCTTGGTATACCACAAACCCATGTGCGCAACGGAGCTCTTGAACCGGCTCACGCTGCACAACTGCTTGTAACTTTAGGTCTGGAGCAGGAACAGGCCGAGGAAATGGCCCAGGCCAATACAGCCAGAGAAATATATGATCGACTGAAAGCCGCTGACAGGCAGGATCTGATTCATGCGGTGTGCAAAAAGGCCCAGCAACAGGCCCAGGAGTGGTCAGGTCGGCCTGTTAGTATCTATCTTGTAACCTCTGAGGATGGAATCGTTCACCATGTTCCGCATTGAAATTATAGGCACCGACGCACCAGAGTTGAGCCAAAAGCAGCGTGAACTGCTTGACGGATGTGCTGCGGTGGTGGCCTCCAAACGGCATAAACGCATGCTTGGTGACAGCCCCTTGCCAGCTATCCCTGTTGCGCCCATTAAGGAGATGGTGGAGCGTGTCCAGGAACAGCTCAAAAAGGGGAATGTGGCGGTGCTGGCCAGTGGTGACCCCCTGTTTTATGGCATCGCTAAAACCATGCTCAAATACTTCTCGCCCGAGCAACTCCGCATCCACCCAGCCCTGTCTGCGTTGCAGCTTGCCTGTGCCAGGTTCAAAATCCCCTGGGATGATCTCACCCTGCTCAGCCTGCATGGCAGACCTGCTGATGGGATCGCTGGCCGCATTCTTGGTCAACCCAAGGTGATGCTCTTCACCGATACGGTCAATACCCCGGACCGCATCGCCTCGTTGCTGATTGACGCGCTGCACAAGGCGGGAGATGCACAACGCGTGAACACCATTCGTATGCGGGTTGCAGAAAACCTTGGCCTGGAAGATGAGCAACTGCATGAGGGCACCCTTACCCAGATGAGCGGCCAGTCCTTCAGCCCGCTGAACATGGTGCTGATTGAACAACCTGTCCCCGAAGTTCCATGTGGGTTTGGTTTAACTGCTGCTGAAATCCATCACTCCAGAGGACTGATCACCAAGGATGAGGTGCGGGCGGCCTCCCTCCATAAGCTCAGACTGCCAAAACAAGGTGTACTGTGGGATATTGGGGGTGGTTCTGGCAGTGTGTCTCTGGAGGCAGCACGGCTCCAGCCTGGACTCACGGTCTACACGGTGGAAAAAAAAACAGAGGAGCAGGAAAACATTCGAAGTAACATCCGCACCTTTAATGCGCATAACATCCACTTGATTTGTGGTGAAGCTCCCCAAGCTCTTCATGGGCTGCCAGCACCTGATCGCGTATTCATTGGTGGCAGCGGAAGTCACCTGGAAGCCATCATACGTCTTGCCGCAGAACAGCTCAAGCCCCAAGGGAGAATCATAGTTAACGCGGTACTCAAAAAGACTGCCCAGCAAGCTCCTGCATTTCTTCTCAACAATGGTTTTCAAGTGGAAACCGCACTCCTTGCTGTTTCACGCACCCAGTACCCCCAGCAACAGGAAACCGTTTTTAACCCTATCACAATCATCACTGGCATTTTATGAAACAAGTTAACCAACAATCAGGGCAACCTTTGCAGCCACCTGCCTCTTTGGGCAGCCTTTACATTGTGGGCATAGGCCCGGGCGACCCGGAACTTATTACCTATAAGGCTGGCCGCATTTTACAACAAGCAACCGTGTGGGCTGTACCCAAAGCCAAAAGGGGCGATGGATCCAGTGCGCTGCGTATTGCCAGCGAGGTCATCGACACCACAGGCAAAACCATCCTTGAGCTGACCTTTGCCATGAAAAAGGTATTTCTGGGCGAAAAACTCAACCCGGAACTCCTTGCTGCCTGGGATAGTGCTGCAGAAGAAGTGGCACAGCACATCAGCCAGGGACAGGATGTGGTGTTCCCCACTCTGGGCGATCCGACTCTCTTTTCCACTGCCTTTTACCTGATCCCGGCGCTCCGACACAAAACCCCGGAGGTGCAGGTAACCATTGTGCCGGGTATTACCGCCATGTCTGCCTGTGCTGCCGGGATAAATTCGCCACTGGCACTGGGCAATGATGTACTTACTGTTATTCCAGCGGCCTTTGATGATGACAGGCTGCGGGATATCCTCACCACCAATGACGCTGTTGTGCTCATGAAGGTCTATAAAAAAATGAAAAGTATCATTGCTCTGCTGGAGGAGCTTGACCTGATTGACAAAGCGGTCTTATTTGAGCGTTTTGGCCTGCCGGAGCAGAAGGTGTACACAAATATTCGGGAAGCTCAGGACAAGGAACTCCACTACTTCTCCACCATGGTCATCAGAAAAAAACAGTTACAGGAGTAAGAATGGCAGCGCAACAGACAACAGAAAAAACATCAAACACCCCACCGGTTATCTTTCTTGGTGCTGGCCCTGGAGATCCTGAGCTCATCACTGTTAAAGGGAGGAGGCTGCTTGATGAGGCCGATTTGATCATCTATGCAGGCAGCCTGGTGAACACTGCTCTGCTGGACGGTGTGGCTGGTGAGTGTTTTGACAGTGCCGGGATGGACCTGAACCAGATACTTGAGCTGATTGAGGATGGCTATGGTAAAGGCAAGAAAGTCATCCGGCTGCATACCGGAGACCCTGCCATCTATGGTGCCATTCGCGAACAGATGCAGCGGTTGGATGAAAAGGATATCCCCTACCAGGTTGTGCCTGGCGTGAGCTCAGCCTTTGCCACGGCAGCAACCCTGAAAAAAGAGCTGACCGTACCCGAAGTGACCCAGACCGTTATTCTCACTCGTCAGGCTGGCCGTACTCCGGTCCCTGAGCGGGAATCACTGAAAAACCTGGCTTCCATTCAGGCAAGCATGTGTATTTTCTTAAGTGTTTCCATGATTGAGCGGGTGGTGGAAGACCTCATCGCAGGGGGCTACACTGCCCAAACTCCCATCGCAGTGGTGGAAAAAGCCAGCTGGCCTGAGGAACGAAAGGTTACCGGCACCCTGGGCGATATCGCTGAAACGATCACGTCATCGGGGATTAAAAAGACCGCAATGATTATTGTTGGCCCGGCCCTTGATATGGAGTCCACCATTGCCTCCAAGCTCTATGACAGTGATTTTAAACATGAGTATCGGTAACCACCAATGAAGCTCGCCGTCCTTGCCATAACCCAGGGTGCGGTTGCCCTTGGAAAAAAGATTGCCGAAGCTCTTGAGGGTGAACTCTATCCGTGTAAGGGCAAACTCATGGATACGATGGAGCAGGTGTGGCACAAGCATGATGGCATTATCTGTATCATGGCCAGCGGTATTGTGGTTCGGGCCATTGCGCCTTTGCTTAAAGATAAGCGCCAGGATCCTGCAGTGGTGGTCTGTGACGAAAAAGGAGCGTTTGCAATCTCCCTGCTCTCAGGTCATCTTGGCGGAGCCAATGAACTTGCTCACCGGGTTGCGGCAATAACTGGAGGCACCACTGTTATCACCACCGCCTCAGATGTGCGCGGCAGGACTGCCCTTGACTTGTGGTGCAGAGACTTAAACCTGACGGTTTCCAATAAAGCGTTGTTCACTCAAAAAATGGGCAAGCTGGTGGATCAGGGGAAACTCACCATTTTCAGCGATTACCCCTTACCAGCATTACCAGTTGATTTAGTAGAGGTGGAGGATCAGAGCAACGCAGACCTGATTATTACCAGTCGCGTTTTTCCTGCTGAAAAAGGGGTACTCCTCCACCCAAAAGCTTTAGTCTTTGGCATTGGCTGTAAGCGGGGAATCTCTGCTGATGCAATTCTCTCCTGCGTCCAACAGACCTGCGCCACCCATAATCTTGCCTTTGCAAGCGTGTACGGAATTGCTTCCATCACCCTGAAACAGGATGAAGCTGGCCTGCTTGCATGTGCACGGCAGTACGGGTTACGTACTGATTTTTTCCCTCCCGAGATACTCAATGCTGTAGAAGGCATTGAGGGTTCCCCAACCGTATTCAAAGTCACAGGATCAAAAGCTGTGGCAGAGCCTGCAGCCATTTTAGCTGCGGGAGCACAGACGCTGCTCGTAGACAAAATTAAATACCAGGGCGTGACCAACGCTGTGGCTGAAAATCCAAACCCTTTCTCCCAATAATCACCTAACGTAAAAATAATGACAAACCAAACATCATCCTCTTCAGGAGTACTCAATGTAGTTGGACTTGGGCCCGGTGCCGAAGACCTCATGGCTCCCCGAGCTAAAAATGCCATTGAGCAGGCTGAAATCGTTACCGGCTACCGCACCTATCTTGACCTGGTGCGTGACTGCATTCCTGCCACAGCTGAGGTGATTTCCTCATCCATGATGCAGGAGATTGACCGGTGTAAAAAGGCACTGCAGCTCGCAGAATCAGGGAAGAATGTGGCGCTGGTGTGTGGCGGCGATCCGGGTATCTATGCCCTGGCAGGCCTGGTATTTGAACTGGCTCAGTCAACGGACTCCAAGGTGAAGATCGAGGTGATCCCAGGGATTGCCGCTTTAAATGGTTGCGCATCCATTTTAGGTGCTCCGCTGATGCACGACTTTGCTGCCATCTCCCTTTCTGATCTGATGACGCCGTGGGAGGTGATTGAAAAGCGGGTTGAAGCGGCCGGACAGGCTGATTTTGTAATTGCCATCTACAATCCAAAGTCCAAGAAACGCACCACCCAGATTGTGCGAACCCGGGAAATTTTACTGAACTATCGTGCTCCTGAAACTCCAGTGGGGATTGTGCAGGGCGCTTCGCGCGATAATCAGTCGGTTGTGCTCTCCACCCTTGGTGAAATGCTTGAGCAAGAGATCGGAATGCAGACCACAGTGCTCATCGGTAATTCCCAGACCTTTATCTGGAATGACAAGATGATTACCCCCAGGGGATATAGCAAAAAGTACGGTTTATAAAACAACAAAGGCTGTCCCGAATATTGGGACAGCCTTTGTTGTTTACTCTCGATTTCCAGGTAGAGCCATGGTTGCCCGAGTGGCTCTCCCCGGATAATTGTAATATTTTCTTGTGGCAAGTCAGCCAGGTCACCAAACCCATCAACCGCAGAACTCCGTCAAATTTTTTCCCTATAAAAGAGTATGCGGGAAAAGTGATCGTGCAAAGATAGAGTCGTCATGATCAGTTACGATAAACCAGGTCCCCCAACCATTCATGAAGCGCATCGCTGCTAAGCCTTAAACTATGGGCGTTAGGAAGAAATGACCTCGTAGAGAGGGGTTTAACCTCAATCCAATCTGTTGGTGCCGGAATCACCTCAAATCCAGCCTGGGTAAAACTCCATTTGGCCCTTCTCATGTGGAGGGCGCTGGTCACCAGCACAATGGTCGTCTTGTCTTCTTTTGCCAGCATCGCATAGCTGAGTGTTGCATTTTCAGCCGTGGTCCTGCTCTTTTTCTCCAGCCACTGCGCCTGGACACCGAACCCCTCTGCCAGATCAAAGGCCATGGTCTCAGCTAAACTGCGTTTTTCATCACCAAATACTGAACCGCCGGTAAGCAGAACAGGCAGCCCTGTCTTGCGATGGAGATAGGCCCCATATCGCAGTCGGACAAGCCCGATTTGTTCAGTGACAGGTTGACCAAATTCCAGTGCATTTTCATTTTGGGAAGCTGAAAGAATAACAATGGCATCAGCCTGGAGGTGAGCAAGTTTCGCTGGGGAAATGGCTGGGTCTTGAATCTGGGAAAGGGCTAAAAAATTTGCCACCACCGGAGTTGAGAGCCCCCACAGGCTAAGAAGGAAAACAACAATGAGTACCCTTGCAAGCCTCGGTTTTGACTTGTGCAACACCACAGCGCCAAACAAAAGAACAATGTGTGAAAACGGGGGTAAAAGAAGCGTTTTTAATAGATAGCGTAGTTCCATTTCTTATCTGAACCTGAGAGTCATGAAAAACATTTGCTAGGCCGGTTACTCCATCCGTCACCAATCACGCTGGTCTAACAAAAAACTGGTACTATCAGATACAAGCGTAATCAGCAACAACTCTACACTCCAGAGGAACAGTCCATGTAAAAAAGCTTCCTTCTTTCCAGCGCCAACACAACAAAAGCCAAAACAGCCGATATCGTCAATTTTTATCTCTATTATTGACTTTTCCGTCAAAACTTCCTACTTTCAATACAACATTTAGCAAGTTACACCAATACTCCTATGAAAATTGACGCCATCAACATTGCCATCATTAATCATCTCAAAGATGGCCGCGCTTCCTACAAAACCATAGCTGATAAACTGGAACTTGCTGAAGGGACAGTACGCTCACGGATAAAAAAGCTTATTGAGGAGGGAGTCCTGTCCATCAGCGGACTGGTCAACCCTGAAGCTCTGCCTGACCAGCAGGTGGTAATGGTTGGCGTCCAGGTCAAGGACATGAACCTGGTCAAAAAGGGCGAAGAGTTCAGCAAGCTTAAAGGGGTTATCTCGGTCTGCGTGGTCACAGGCCGTTTTGATCTCATCATCACAGTCATGCTGAGCAATGATTTTGGGCTGCTGGAATTTTTCACTGAAGAGGTGGCCAATATAGAGAATGTGCGGTCAGTTGAAACCTTTGTGGTGTACAAAAGCTTTAACCTGAAAGTACCGTTGCCGGAATAGCCAGGGACATTATATTTAGACAGGAGCTAACAATGAAAACGACCTCTCTTCATAGCTACCATGTGGCTCAAGGGGCAAACATGGGTGAGTTTGGCTCATACGAAATGCCGCTGTGGTACCCCACAGGAGCAAAAGCTGAACATCTGGCGGTTATTAACAGCGCAGGATTGTTTGATACCAGTCATATGGCGGTGCTCACCGTGAATGGTAAGGCTGCGCGAGGTCTCCTCCAACGCTGCTTCTCCAAGGACCTGGAGCACTGCATTGGCAAACATAAAACCCAGCTTGTTGCTGGTCGCTGTGTGTACGGGGTTTTTCTGGATGAGACAGGCGGCGTCATTGATGATGCCATTGTCTACCAGTTCACCGAAACCGACTACATGCTGGTGGTCAACGCTGCCATGGGAGGTATCATCGCAAGCCACCTGCAGGAGCATGTTACTGACAGCAAAGAGGTGGTCGTCATTGACCTCACCGATAAGGTGGGGAAAATGGATATCCAGGGTCCTGCAGCCGGAAAAATTGTAGCGCAAATCATTAAAAATCCAGCTGCGCTGTTTGATAAACTGATCTATTTTTCGTTTAAAGGGTCATTTGATCAGGACAAGCTCCCCTGCGAACAGGTCGAGCTGTTGGACGGCACGCCACTGATGGTTTCCCGAACCGGCTATACGGGTGAGTTTGGCTTTGAGCTGTTTGTAGCCCCGGAATATATTGCCTCACTATGGCATACGCTGCTTGAAGCTGGAAAAGAGCAGGGACTAATCACCTGTGGGCTGGCTGCCCGTGATTCGCTCCGCTCAGGTGCGGTGCTGCCTTTATCTCATCAAGACATTGGTGATTGGCCGTTTAGCAACAACCCGTGGCTCTTCACCCTCCCCCTTGATGAAACAGGCAAAGGGTTTAGCAAGGATTTTATCGGCAGCAACGCCCTGGAAACAGCTCCAGGAGCAGGCTTTACCCTCCCCTTTGCAGGCTATGACCTGCGCAAGGTGCCTCCAGGGGAGGGCAGTAAGGTAACAGACCTTGATGGCAACGCCATAGGCAGGGTTTTAACCTGTACCACTGACATGGCCATTGGCCGGGTGGACAATGTTATCATCTCTGTTGCCACTCCAGGTGAGGCTGGCAAACCTGATCATTTTAAACCCAAGGGGTTGTGTTGCGGTTTTATTCAAGTCGACAACCAGCTCGCCCCTGGAGAACAGGTGATCCTCACCGATGGTAAACGCAAACTCAAGGTGGAGATCCGCAGCGATGTCCGCCCTGATCGGACAGCCAGAAAACCAGTCGCACAAATGCTCGCATAAGAGACCAAAGAACATAATAACACCAGAGAGAAGAGCTATGAAAGAACTCAACGAACTTATTTTACCGGATAATGTTGGCTACACAGAAGATCATGAGTGGGCAGAAAAAACAGGGGACACCATCAAGGTTGGGGTAACCGATTATGCACAGGATCAGCTGGGTGATATTGTTTTTGTTGAACTGCCCGAAGTTGGTGAAACCTTTGAAAAAGGTGAGGAGTTTGGCACCCTGGAATCAGTGAAAGCTGTTTCTGAGCTGTACCTGCCCATAGCTGGTGAGGTCGTTGCAATAAACGAAGAGTTAGACGATGCTCCAGAGCTGATCAACGAAGACCCGTATAAGGCGTGGATGCTGGAAATTAAGCCAGCTTCACCGGCAGAATATGACCAGTTACTTTCAGCTAAAGCGTATTTGGAAACTCTAGAGGGCTGATACCATGCGATACCTCCCGCATACCCAGGAAGATAGAGATGCAATGCTGAAGGTCACAGGCAACACAAGCCTGGAAGACCTCTTTGCAACCATACCAGAAGCGTGCCGCATGACCTCCAGCTGGGATATCCCGGCACCCAAAACCGAGTGGGAACTCAATGCCCACATCCAGCAGCTGGCAGACAAGATGGGGGTAACCCATCGCCACAGGGTGCTGATCGGAGCCGGGAGTAATGACCATTACATCCCGGCAACCATCAAGGCATTGATGTCCAGGTCGGAATTTCTTACCGCCTACACCCCGTACCAGCCCGAAATGGCGCAGGGAACACTGCAGGGCATCTTTGAATACCAAACGCTGACAGCCAGACTGCTGGGAATGGATGTGGTCAACGCCTCCATGTATGACGGGGGATCAGCTCTGGCAGAGGCCCTGCTTATGGGGCTGCGGATAGGCAAAAAGAAAACCACGGTGGCCGTGTCAAAGGCAATCCATCCTCATTATCGTGGGGTGGTACAAGCCTATCTGGCACCCACAGGTTTTGAAATCGTGGAACTACCGTACCTTGAAAATGGCAGGACAGACCTGAGCGGGTTGGATGAGATCGACAGCCTTGCTGCGGTGGCGATCCAGTCTCCCAACTTCTTAGGGGTGGTTGAACAACTTGAGCAGGCAGCGGCTGCAATCCACGAGCAGAAGGCGCTGTGTATTACTGGTTTTTCCGAACCCCTGGCGTATGGGCTGCTCAAATCTCCTGGTGCATGTGGTGCTGACATCAGCTGTGGTGAAGGACAGAGCTTTGGTCTTTCCCGCTCCTTTGGTGGCCCAGGGCTTGGCATGTTTGGCTGTAAGGATACATTCACCCGCAACCTGCCGGGTCGCCTGGTTGGTGAAACCACAGACCTGGATGGTAAACGCGGCTATGTGCTCACCCTGGCGACCAGGGAACAGCATATACGGCGTGACAAGGCCACCTCAAATATCTGCTCCAACCAGGGCGTTTGTGCCATGACAGCAGGCATGTACATGGCCTCCCTTGGCGGTACAGGGCTGCGTGAACTGGCAAAACTCAACTTTGACAAGGCGGAGTATTTTAAACAAGGGCTCATTGAAGCAGGAGCCAACCCCTGCTTTGTAGCACCAACCTTCAATGAATTCGTGGTTGAACTTCCAGATAACTTCAGCCAGGCACGCAAAAACCTGCTTGAGCAGGGCATCGTTGCCGGGTTACCACTGGAAAACTACTACCCGGAACTCTCAGGAAAATATCTTTTCGGGGTGAGCGAAACCAGCTCCAAAGCAGTTATGGACGCGGTTATCAAGGAGGTGCAGTCATGACAAATATCATCGGTAGCAGCGGCCTGATCCTTGATGAACCCCTGCTGTGGGAAAAAGGGAAAAAAGGCCGCAAAGGCATGTCCATCCCCCAAAGCGATGTTCCATCAGCTCCATTACCTGACGAGCTTATAGGTGCTCCGGTTGATTTTCCTGATCTCAGCGAGGTGGATGTGGTCCGCCACTACACCAGGCTCTCCCAATGGAACTTTGGGGTGGATACTGGCATGTACCCGCTGGGTTCCTGCACCATGAAATATAACCCCAAGATCAACGATCAGCAGGCGGCAACCCCTGAAATTGCAGCAGCTCATCCCATGCTGGATGACGAGTACTCCCAGGGGGTGCTCCAGATCATGTATGAGCTGCAGCATTACCTGGCAGCCATCACCGGACTGGATGCAGTCTCTCTCCAACCAGCGGCAGGTGCCCATGGCGAGCTGACCGGGATGTTGCTCTTTGATGCCTACCATAAAGCTAACAACTCCAGGCGTACAAAAATCCTTATCCCGGATACGGCTCATGGGACCAATCCGGCATCAGCGTCACTCTGCGGATATAAAGCCATCCCGGTTAAGTCTGATGAAAACGGCATGCTCACAGCCGAAGTGGTTGCTGAGCTGATGGATGAGGAAACCGCCGGCATCATGATCACTAACCCCAACACCCTTGGCTTGTTTGAAGCACAGGTAAGGGAAATTGCGGATATTGTGCATGCCAGGGGCGGCCTTGTCTATGGTGACGGTGCCAACATGAACGCGGTCATGGGCGTGGTGGATATGAAAAAATGCGGGATTGATGTGCTCCATCTTAATCTGCACAAGACCTTCTCCACTCCCCACGGTGGCGGTGGCCCCGGCGCTGGTCCGGTCTGTGTAACCAGTGAGCTGGAGCCCTTTCTCCCTGTTCCCAGAGCGTACAAAGATGGCGACATGTACCGGCTGGAACAGGAACGGGAAACATCTGTCGGACGCGTTCACGGGTTCCACGGTAACTTTGGTGTCCTGGTTCGGGCCTACAGCTATATTCTCTCCATGGGACAGGAAAACCTGCTCAAAGCCAGCCAGTTGGCAGTGCTCAACGCCAACTACATCAAAGAGCAGCTCAAAGAGGTGTTTGACCTGCCCTACCCGCAAACCTGCATGCATGAGTGTGTATTTACGGATAAACTCCAAAAAAAGCACAAGGTAACCACCCTGGATATGGCAAAGCGGCTCATCGACTGCGGCTATCACCCCCCCACCATCTACTTTCCGCTGGTGGTTCAGGGAGCGATCATGATTGAGCCAACAGAAACCGAGAGCAAGGAAGATATCGACCAGTTCATCGCCACCATGAAGCAGATTGCCCAGGAAGCTGCAGAGACCCCTGATGTGCTGCGCAACGCTCCCCAGGTGACCAAGGTGCGACGGCTGGACGAAGTGCAGGCTGCGCGCTGTCCGTGCTTAACCGGTGTTTTCTCCGCTCCTGAGTCATGACAAAAACAGCAGCCTGGGTTGATCTGGGCCTTATGGAGTACCAGCAGGCCTATGCTCTCCAAACCGAGCTGGTTGAACAGTGTAGAACAAATACGCACCGGATTGTGTTTCTCGTTCTTGAACACCCGCCTGTCTTTACCTTAGGCAGGCGGGGTGGACAAGAGCATCTGGTTGTACCCCAGGAGTTGCTTAAGGAAAAAAATATTGATCTGATCCATATTGAACGTGGTGGGGAGGTTACCTACCACGGACCGGGTCAGATTATCGTGTACCCTATCTTTCACTTGCGCAAGCTGCAACTTTCTGTAAGCAGTTATGTGCACCAACTGGAAGAGGTGATGCTTTTAGCTGCCCGGGATGTGGGTGTCCTTTCAGGTCGGGACGAGCGTAATCACGGCATCTGGGTGGGGAATAAGAAAATGGGCTCCATTGGCATTGCCATCCGCCACGGAGTGACCTTCCACGGCCTGGGCCTTAATGTTGCCACAGACCTCACCCCATTCTCCTGGATCAATCCCTGCGGCCTGACCAACACAAAAATGACCTCCATTTCCGCTGAAAAGGGCAGCCAGGTAAGTGTCGACCAGGTTAAACAACGGCTCTTCAACCATTGCAGCAAGACCCTGCAACTCACCTTTACCCAAATGAACCTTCAAGAGCTTGGCTCGTTTGCATAACTCCATGGCAATGAAAAAAAAATGTGGCAAACCCGCCTGGCTGAGACGCAAACTCCCATCCGGCGGGGATTACGAAAAAATCCGCCAGCTGGTAAACAATAACCATTTGGCCACCGTCTGCCAGGAGGCCATGTGCCCCAATCAATTTGAATGTTACGGCAGCGGCACAGCCACCTTTATGATTTTGGGTGACCATTGCACCCGCAACTGCACCTTTTGTGCGGTCCAGCATGGCCCAATGGGACCACCGGATAAGCAAGAGCCACAGCGGGTTGCTGAGGCCATCCAAACCATGGGGCTGCGCTATGCAGTGATCACCTCGGTCACCAGAGATGACCTGGAAGATGGCGGAGCTGATCATTTTGTGCGCACCATTGCAGCTATCCGCAAAACAATGCCCGACACCTTAATCGAGGTACTCATTCCTGATCTGCAGGGGAACTGGGCAGCATTGCAGGAAATAGTTCAAGCTGCCCCAGATGTACTTAACCATAACCTGGAAACCATTGAGCGGCTGTATGCTACGGTTCGTCCCCAGGCCATTTACCACAGGTCGCTTGAGTTGATCCGCAAGGTAAAAGAAATAGAGCCCACCATGATTACCAAATCCGGAGTTATGGTGGGGCTGGGAGAACAGCGGCATGAGCTGCATACAGCCTTTAACGACCTGCTGAACTCGGAGTGCGATATTCTCACCCTGGGGCAGTATCTGCAGCCTTCAAAAAAACACCTGGAAGTGAAACGATTTCTCCCCCCAGAAGAATTTGACGAACTCAGCCAGGAAGCACTCAAGCTCGGTTTTGGCGGGGTGGCCTCGGCCCCCTTTGTGCGCAGCTCGTACAAGGCAGAGGAGCTCTATAATGCAGTGATTGCCAAGCGGTCATTAGCCAGCTAAACCTTCTGTTTGAGTACATACCTCCTTCGATGTAAAACGCGCAATCAAAGCCTGTGCAGGCGTCAATCGAGATTTTTGATTGACGCCAGGAAGACCTGCGCTCTCCCCCCCCAGACGATTATTACAATTCCTGGTTGATGTAGACACAACCATGGTACCTGGTCTCAGCGTATCCTTTCGCAAAATTATACCAGCCAGCAAGAGAATACTTTTACATTTTTTTTAACCAGTCTGTGATTTTTATTGACCTTTTTTTCTCCAGGTATACGGTAAATCGTCCATCTTAACCGTAGCTCATTATTCAGGGTGTGTCATGTCCAGCCAGGAAACCAACCAGTACCCAAATCAATCCTTTCAGCTCACCAAAGTGGTGCTGCTCTCGTTTTGTCACTTTGTTCATGACGTTTACACCAGCTTTCTTGCCCCACTGCTGCCGCTGCTCATTGAAAAGCTCTCCCTCTCACTCACTCAGGCCGGGTTGCTTACAAGCGTCATGCAGATTCCAGCCTTGCTGAACCCCTATCTTGGGACCCTTGTAGACAAGGTATCCACTCGCTATTTTATTATTCTGGCACCTGGCATAACAGCCATCTCCATGAGCTTAATCGGGGTGGCCCCCACATATAGCTGGCTTATACTCCTTTTTATCATAGCAGGAGTGAGTACCTCCATATTCCACGTGCCAGCACCAGTGCTGATCTATCACTATGCCGGGCAGCGAAAAGGTCTTGGAATGAGTTTTTTCATGACCGGTGGTGAACTTGCCAGAACTGTCGGCCCCCTTATTGCTGTGGGTGCAGTGGCCATGATGGGACTTGAAGGAATGTATCCTGTTATGCTGGTTGGGGTGGCTGTTTCGATATTTTTGTATTTCAGACTCAAAGATATCCCTAAACCGAAAAAATCCAAGCAGCCGCCATCCATGAAGGCTGCATGGACGGAGTCAAAGCATATTCTCAAACCATTGACGTCCATCCTCTTGCTCAGAGGGTTCATGCATGGATCAGTTGCTGCCTTTTTACCAACCTTTATCAACCAGACCACGGGTAACCTGTGGCTTGCCGGCATCAGCCTGACCATCTATGAATCTGCCGGAGTACTGGGTGCGCTCACTTGCGGCCCGTTGAGCGATACCTTTGGACGCCGTAACCTGTTGCTCTTTTCCCTCATCTGTGCTCCGCCGTTTTTGTTTTTATTTATTATACTGCACACCACCTGGCTACAACTGGCAGCGCTCTTCTGTGTAGGATTTACCCTGCTTTCCACCACTCCGGTTATGCTGGCCCTGGTTCAGGAACATGCCACGAAAAATCCGGCAACTGCCAATGGTTTTTACATGATGCTTTCCTTTCTCGCTCGCTCAGCAGTGGTGGTTATCATAGGTGTTATCGCCGATTATATTGGCCTCAAGTACACCTATGCACTCAGTGCAGCCCTTGGTTTATGTGCTGTTCCCATAGTACTCACGCTCCCTAAAGAGACCCAAAAAGTAAGCTAACCTGGCAATCTTGCGAACAAAACAAAAATAAGCTATGTTTTTGTTTACTTTTCGCTTGTCACGTGTTAGATTAAATATTTTTCTATCAATTGTGGCTATTATTTGTTAGAGAGGTAACGGCGCCTTGTAAAAGGCCCGTTTGTATTTTAAGGGTTTCTCCTAACCCTGTAGTCCTATAAGGCGAAAACAAGGAGTTGCAGTAGAGCTGTGACTCCTTTTTTATTTACGTAACTCCTCTCAGATCACCTTAGAATGATCACGATTGTCCGGATAGAGAGCCTATAACTACCAAGCGCGCTTATCCAAATCCGGACAACCTGAGAGCAGTTATATAAAAATTCTTAAACCATTGACTCAGCGGCCTGAAAGCAGCAACCGAGGAAGGCAGAATGAAAAAAGATTTAAGCAAGGTACGTAACATCGGCATCAGTGCCCATATTGACTCTGGAAAGACCACCCTCACAGAGCGGATTCTTTTCTATACCCAAAGAATTCACGCCATCCATGAAGTACGCGGCAAAGATGGTGTTGGGGCAACCATGGACTCCATGGAACTGGAAAAAGAGCGTGGCATCACCATCCAGTCTGCAGCGACCTACTGCAACTGGAAAGACTACGACATCAACATCATTGATACCCCAGGTCACGTTGACTTCACCATTGAAGTTGAACGTGCGCTGCGTGTTCTTGATGGTGCGGTGCTGATTCTCTGTTCTGTTGGTGGCGTACAGTCCCAGTCCATCACCGTGAACCGCCAGATGACCCGTTACAAGGTACCACGCATCGCATTTATCAATAAATGTGACCGAACCGGTGCCAACCCGTACCGGGTAACCGATCAGTTGCGCGATAAACTTGACCTTAACGCCATCATGATGCAGTTGCCCATTGGCCTTGAAAGCGACATGGAAGGGATGGTCGATCTGGTTACCATGAAAGCCGTCTACTTTGATGGTGATCAGGGTGAAAACATCCGCATTGAAGACATTCCAGCCGACCTTCAGGATGAAGCTGCAGAAAAACGTGAAGAGCTGCTTGATGCGGTTTCCATGTTCTCTGATGAGCTGATGGAAGCCATGCTGGAAGAAGATGAGATCCCAGAAGAGATGATCCACGATGCCATCCGCAAAGGGACACTTTCCCTGGAACTGACTCCAGTACTCATCGGTTCTGCCTATAAGAATAAAGGCGTCCAGCTGTTACTTGACGCTGTGGGCAACTACCTGCCTGCTCCAACCGACATCGAGAACCTGGCTCTTGATCTGGAGGATGAGGAAAAGGAAATTCCGGTTTCCAACAATCCTAAAGATAAAATGGTTGCGTTGGCCTTTAAGCTGGAAGATGGCCGTTATGGCCAGCTGACCTACATCAGGACCTACCAGGGTACCCTTAATAAGGGTGATACCATTTATAACACCCGGACCGGCAAAAAGGTTAAGGTTGGCCGCCTGGTACGGATGCACGCTGACGAGATGGAAGAGATCGAATCAGCAGGTTCAGGCGACATTATCGCCCTCTTTGGTATTGATTGTGCCTCAGGTGACACCTTCTGCAGTGAAGGCATCAACTGGTCCATGAGCTCCATGCATGTTCCTGCTCCGGTTATCTCACTGGCCATCAGTCCGGTTGATAACAAAGCCCAGGTCAACATGTCCAAGGCGCTTAATCGTTTTACCAAAGAAGACCCCACCTTCAAAACCTACGTTGACCACGAGACCAATGAAACCATTATTTCAGGTATGGGCGAGCTTCACCTGGAAGTGTACATTGAGCGGATGAAGCGTGAGTACAAGGCTGAGGTTGAAGTCGGGGCTCCACAGGTTGCCTACCGTGAAACCATTCTCCAACGTGCCGAATTTGATTACACCCATAAAAAGCAGACCGGTGGTTCCGGTCAATTTGGCCGGGTGGCTGGTTACCTTGAGCCAAGCGAAAGTGGTGAATACGAATTTGTTGATGAGATCGTAGGCGGGGTCATTCCGCGTGAATTCATCAGCTCCTGTGATAAGGGCTTTCAAAAATCACTGGCCAAAGGTACCCTTACAGGGTCTCCTATTACCGGTGTCCGGGTTGTTATCAACGACGGTAACTACCATGCTGTTGACTCCTCGGATGTGGCGTTTCAGATGGCCTCCATTGGAGGTTTCAAGCAGGGATATGCTAAAGCCAGCCCGGTTATCATGGAGCCGATCATGAAGGTTGCCGTTGAAGGGCCTTCCGAGTTCCAGGGTGCAGTAATGGGCAGCCTGAACCAGCGCCGCGGTGTGATCATTGGTACTTTTGAGGAAGGCAACTACACTGTTGTTGAAGCGGAAATTCCACTTTCTGAAATGTTTGGTTACTCCACCACCCTGCGCTCCTTGACCCAGGGAAAGGCTGAGTTCACCATGGAATTTGCCAACTATAAGCAGGTGCCTAAATCAATCAGCGATGACCTGATCAAGGCTTTCGAAGAACAGAAAAAAGAGGGCTAAAGGGTAACCAAAACGGTTAAGAAACTTCTTTTTGTAATACGATACACAACCCTAAGAGGTACGAATAATGGGATTTGAACAACTGGCTAGCCAGAACCCACTGACCACGTTGAGCACAGGTGAAGAACGCAACCAGCTTGGCCTTGTAATGGCACGCGCCGGGCTTGGAAAAACGGCTATTTTAGTGCAGATGGCACTGGGTGCAATTTTAGATGGTAAAAGTGTTCTTCATGTATCCATTGGAGAAACCATCGACAAGACCCGCCAATGGTATGATGATATTTTAAAGGTGGTTATTGAAGAGCAAAAAATCGACCATGCTTATGAGCTGGTTGAAAAGGTGGCCAAAAACCGCATGATCATGACCTTCAACGAGTCAGCGTTTAGCAGACCACGCCTTGAAGAGCGGATTAACGACCTGGTGCTGCAAAATATTTTTCAGCCCAACTGCCTGATTGTTGACGGGTTTGATTTTGAAAACTCAGATCGCCAGGTGCTGGAAGACATCAAGGATCTGGTTGAAAATATGAACCTTCAGTCCTGGTTCTCAGCTGTCAGCCATCGTGGTGATGACCGCTTCTCTCCAACCGGAGTTCCAGCTCCATGTCATGAAATTGATGACCTGTTTGATGCGATAATCCTGCTCAAGCCGGAATCTGATGCCAACATTTATCTGGAAATCATCCGCAACAGTGGCGAGTCCGTTGAATCCGGCAACGGGTTACAGCTTGACCCGACCACGATGTTGATTAAAAAACACTAAGATAACGTACAAAAGGCTGCCCTCAGGCAGCCTTTTGGGTTTTCTTCTGCTTACAACTCTTTACAAGTACATTTATCCTGATTTATTCAACTGCAACCTTGCAACTGCTTTCAGCTGCCTGAGAATGGTTGCCTTTTTCACATGCGATTCCGCCCCTGCATCGACCTCCACCAGGGCAAAGTCAAACAAATAGTCGGCTCTACGCTTTGTGACGACAATGCTGCCCAAACCACTGTCAATTTCTCTTCTGAGCAGCCACCTGCTTATTATGCCTCTATGTATCGGGCAGATAACCTGACAGGAGGTCACGTGATCATGCTTGGCCCCGGAAGTGAAGAGGCCGCCCGAGACGCTTTACAAGCCTGGCCTGGGGGGATGCAGGTAGGTGGTGGCATAACTGTTGATAATGCCAGGTCGTGGCTGGATGCAGGTGCTTCCCACATCATAGTTACCTCTTGGGTCTTTCATGATGGTCAGCTGGACACAGAGAGACTTGCACAGCTTGTCAATGCTGTTGGAAAAAATCGGCTGGTCCTTGATTTAAGCTGCCGCTGGCAAAACGATAGGTATTATGTAGTCACTGACAGGTGGCAAAAATTTACCTCCTTGCACATTCACCCTGCCACACTTGAGCATCTGGCCGCCAGTTGTGATGAGTTCCTCATCCACGCAGTGGATGTGGAAGGGAAGAGTATGGGGATTGATGAACGACTGGTCTCCATTATTGCTGAGGCCGCCCCCATTGCAACAACCTACGCCGGTGGCATTGCCACTGCTGAGGATATTGAGCGCATCAGGAGAGCAGGAAATGGCACTATTGACTTCACCGTAGGGTCGGCCCTGGATATTTTTGGCGGTTCAGGACTTCGCTACCAGGACCTGGCAACGCTGCACCTCCATGAGTGAGAGCAAAAAAGACCACCAACTGGAGCTGGAAGAAATCAAACTGCTGGTTCCACCCCACCTGTACCGCGCATTTCAACGTTGTGTCTGGATACAGATTAACCAGACTGGAAAAACCCAGTTGGAGGTCATGGAAGAAGTCGTGCTCGACTTTTTGAACAAACACCAGTGTTAACAATTTCACACCTCTTCAGCGGCTCCCCCATATGAAGCACTGCTGAAGCGGTACAAGATTTCTTTCAAAAAACCTACTCTGCTTGACCAGACTTTCCTTGTCTGGGAGTTCCAGTGGGAGTTCCAGGGACACCATACCTGGGAGTTCCAGGGACTAATGAGTTCCAGGGACACCAGAGTTCCAGCAGAGTTCCAGCAGAGTTCCAGGCAGAGTTCCAGGGACACCAGAGTTCCAGGCAGAGTTCCAGGCAGAGTTCCAGGGACACCATACCTAATTATCCAGAGTTCCAGGGACACCATACCTAATTATTGACAAAAGTCCTGCTGATAGAGTAATCATTTTTTATGGCACGTATGGCGAGAGTTGTTGCTCCAGGTTACCCGCACCATATTACCCAGCGAGGCAACAGGCGACAGCAAACATTTTTTCATGACACAGACTATCAGACATATCTTGATCTGATGGGAGAATTTACCCAGCGGCATCATGTCCGGATCTGGGGATACTGTCTCATGCCTAATCATGTGCATCTTATCGCTGTTCCAGAATCAGAAGAAGGACTGGCTCTTGCCATTGGAGAAGCCCATAGGCGATACACGAGAATGGTTAATTTTCGGGAGGGCTGGCGAGGGCATCTTTGG
>PDWI01002664.1_pt1 | contig 26474 bp, 22 predicted proteins | sample 1430891 | NCBI WGS metagenome assembly PDWI01 (sample SAMN01162508, study PRJNA174530) | Oral metagenome, whole genome shotgun sequencing project. | biome: Marine environment; feature: Marine mammal; material: Swab sample of the gingival sulcus; isolation source: swab sample of gingival sulcus...
GAGCAGGGTGCCGAACCTGTCTTTGGCCGTCATCCCCACATAGAGCCCCCAGAGCAGCAGCAGAAAGTAGCAGCCGAGAAAGGTCATGCAGCCGATAAAGCCCCACTCTTCTCCCCAGACGGCAAAGGCGAAGTCGGTATGTCTCTCCGGTAAAAAATGGAGATGTCCCTGGGTGCCCTGCATATAACCGCTGCCTGTCCAGCCGCCGCTGCCGACAGCGATCTTTGACTGGGTGATCTGATAGCCTTGGTTCATCGGGTCTATTTCAGGATTGAGAAAAGTTTCCACCCTTCTTTTTTGATAGGGTTTAAGCACTTTCATCCAGGCGAAGACGCTTAGTGCGCTGCCGGAAATTATCGCAATAATATAGGTTGACCACTTCAAGCGGACAAAGACTGTCATATAGACAAAGATAATACCGAGCATCAGCGCCGTTCCCAGATCCGGCTGGATTAGAATCAGCAGGAAGGGCACTGCAGTAAAACCAATTGGCGCAAGGAGGTCGAAGAATGAGTAGCCGTCCTGTTTTTCATTTTGCGCGTAGTAGCTGGCAAGGGAGATAACCAGCATAAGCTTGGCCAGCTCTGATGGCTGGAAGTTAAAAAAACCGAGATGGATCCAGCGCTGCGCTCCGCCCGCCGTTGCACCGATAACTTCGGCGGCTATCAGCGATATAATGACAAAACCGTAAATGGGATAGACAAGGAGATGGAAGTTTTTATAGTCAAAAAGACAGATAAGAAAAAAGAAGATAAAGCCCCCAAACATAAAGATCCCCTGCTTGATATAGGGCGCGGTGCCGTATGCCTTCAGCGGCATTGACGCGCTATAGAGATTAAACAGCGCCATGCTGCATACAAGAATGATAAGCAGAAAAAGGATGAAGTCGAAATGTTCGATGAGTCTGCGGTCTATCCGGTACATATCTTTTCGCTATTTTGCTGATATTTTCGAGTTGTTTTTGATGCGTTCGGCAAAGTATTGCTGCAGCACTGCGCGGGCAACAGGCCCTGCGCCGGAGCTGCCATGCAAACCGTGCTCCACCAGAACCGTTACCGCAATTTCCGGCTTGTCGGCCGGCGCGTAACAGGTGAACCAGCCATGATCCCTGTATTTATAGGGGATATCCTGCTCCTTCATACCGCGATATTGGGCGAGCTTAACGACCTGTGCCGTTCCCGTTTTACCGGCGATTTCAATGCCTTTTATACGCACTCTGCGGGCTGTTCCGCGCTTGCCTTCAACAACCTCTTTCATCCCCTGCTGGATAAGGCGAAAAAAGTAGTTATAGCCCTTGATCTGTTCAATTACCTCGGGTTGAAAACTCTCGATAACCTGACCGTTGGGGTCGATCACCTTGTCTACGAGCTGTGGTCGGTAGACCGTCCCGCCATTGGCAATGGTTGCTGTCATCTGGGCGATCTGCAGTGGTGTCATCAGGTTAAAGCCCTGACCGATGGCAATCGATAGTGTCTCTCCTTCCTGCCACTTCCGTTTTTTTACCCTTTGTTTCCATTCTTTTGTCGGCACCAGCCCGGATTTTTCATACTCCATCTCAATGCCGGTTTTTTTGCCAAGTCCGAGCTTTTGGGCAAATTTCGCCAGGCCGTCAACGCCAACCCATTGGCCGACCTGATAGAAATAGACATCACAGGACTGAGCAATGGCCTGTTTCAGGTTTACCCAGCCATGACCGCTATGTTTCCAGCAGCGGTAGGTACGGTTGCCAAAGCGGTAATGTCCCGGGCAGTAGATAAGGGTTTTTTCGTTAATGACCCCTTTGGCAAGTCCAGCCAGAGCTGTGACCATTTTATAGACGGAGCCCGGAGGGTAGCTGCCCTGTACCACCTTGTTAATAAGAGGTTTTTTGGGATTGGTAAGCAGCGCCATCCACTTCTTGCTGGAAATGCCTCCAACAAAATCTGTGATATGGATAGATGGTGTTGACACTGCCGCCAATACCTTACCGGTATTGACCTCAAGCACAACCACCGCCCCGGATTTTTCTCCTGCGGCCATAAAGTTTTCGGCGACTTGCTGAAGATCGACATCAATGGTGAGGTGGATATCCCTGCCCGGCAGCGGTTCCATCTCTTCAAGAATTCTCTGTTCAAAGCCCTTGGCATCAACTTCGCTCAGTTTTTTCCCTTTTTCGCCGCGCAGATCACTCTCCCGCAGTCTCTCAAGCCCACGTTTGCCGATAATATCTCCACCCTGATAGTCATCCTCTTCCGCTAATGACTCCAGCTCTTTTTTGGTTATTGAGCCAAGATAGCCGATCACATTGGCTGCCAGATCGGTATAGGGATAGACCCGTACCGGTTGAACCTCTGTCCGCACCCCGGCAAACTGCCGGTTATGATACTCCAGATAAGCGAGCGTCTGCCAGTCGATATCCTCCTTTAACAGGATCGGATAGTAGTGTGGGTTACCGGAGGAGAGCCGCACCTTTTCCCAGAGCTCTGATTCTGTCATATCAAGCACCGGTGCGAGTTGTTTTAAGGTTTGGGTGATATCTTTTGAATCTTCCTTGACAAGAGTAACATTAAACGAGGGACGGTTGGTGACGATTTCCCGCCCGGAGCGATCAAGAATGTGCCCTCTGGGCGGTGCGATCTTGCGGATACGTACCCGGTTTCTGTTTGCATTGTCTTTGTATTCCTCTCCATGTATTACCTGCAGATGCCACAGGCGCAGAATGATCGCCGCAAAGAAAAAAAGAACAAGTGCTGCTGCCCAAGTGAGCCTTTTCTGCAGCAGGGTAAGCGAGAGATCATCACGTTCTTCGATGCTGCCGTAGCGCTTTTTGTCGAACCCTGGAAGTTTTATCGATAATTTCATAGAGTTTTCAGTGAAAAAAGGAAAAACAAACCCCTTCTGCCTCTATTGAGGTTGTTATAAGGGGAGGAGAACTGCCTCCAGAAAGTCTGACTGTTCCAGAAGTGGAGCTGCTATCGTATGGAGCGTGCTGTCCTTCGAGGTTTACCGGATGTCCGGCGGTAGGCTTTCTTCTGCTGTTTCCGTTTTACCAGAAACAGAAACAATGCATTATAGAGAGCAAACAGGGGGATTGCAACAATCATCATCAGGATAACATTGAATATCTGCTCTCCCCACTGCCAGTTCGGCATTATCTGATTGAGTCCGAAGGAGAAGATAATATGCTGGAGAAACTGTCCGGCAAGCCAGACAATACCAAGCAGTGGAATCTGGTAGGTCGACTCTTTTATCGGATTGCCGTAGGTGGAGCCTTTAAGCACGGTAAAGAGCAGCAGGCAGACAAGGGGATAGAAGCCGAGGTAGATGCCGGTAACCACATCCATTATCCAGCTCAGTGAAAAAACTACTATTATTCCCGGAATCCAGGCAAAACGGTAGGCAACAAAAACCAGTAGAATAAAAAGGAAATCCGGACGGTTGAACCACTGCGGCAAATAGGGAAGCAGAGATGTCTGCATAATAATGGTGGCAACACCGATAAGCCAGAAGATAAAGGCAATCATGATTCCGGCTGCCATGTTGGCGCATTATTGACCGAGTTGATGATTTTTCTGCGATCTGTCGGATCGATAAAGACATACTCCAGTTTTTGGAAATCAACCTCGGGGTTGACAAATATCTCCTGAAACATTCCTCGCTGTTGTGAATGGACTGCCGAGACCGTGCCCAGAATCATACCGGAAGGAAAAATTCCGCCGATACCGGCGGTAACGATATAATCACCTTCGGCAACATCAACATTTTTTAAAACGTAGTTAAGCACATATCCCTTTGCACCTGCTCCTTGCAGGATTCCTCTGGTGCGATTCTTCTGGATGATGGCGTTAATGGCGCTGCTGGGCGCGTTGGCGAGTAGCACCTTGGAGTAGTGCTCTGCGGCATGAATCACCTGGCCGACAACGCCTGCGGGAACAAAGACCGTCATCCCTTCAAGCACATCATCTGCCCGGCCGCGGTCAACGATGATGGTTCTGCACCAGAATGCCGGTTCCTTGCCGACAACACGGGCAGCGACGGGCTGTACGCTCAACTGCTTTTTAAAGTCGAGCAGGGTTTCAAACTCTCTTGCCTGGCGATATGCCTCCCGGTATTTTCCAAGCTCTGCAAGGTATTTGTCCGCCAGTTTCTGCAGACGGCGATTCTCTTCCTGCAGGGTCCATTTGGAGATATACCCCTCCTTCAGCCCGGAAAGTTTACTTTTTACATTGGTTACCCCGCTCTGCAGGTAACCTGTCAGATCAAGGGTGAGCCGATGGGCGGTGTCGAACTTTCCACCAAGTAGAGAGCCGAGAAGCAACAGGGTCACAATCAGCAAGACAAAAAACAGCAGCCCGAGTCGTAACGAGATAAGAAAGGGGCGCTTTCTCTTTTTTGTGTTCCTTGTTTTTCTCTTTTGTACCACGAAAACAGCTCTCCCATAGGGTTTATGAAACTCTGTCCGGATATAAGAAGAGCAATCCGCAAAGTTTCAGCTTTTATTGCTTGTTATGACTGGAGGTTGTCTGCTTCAGCCATGCAGGATAGCAGGGTAATTGCAGTTGTTGCCCCGCTTATTCAATGGCAACTTCCCGGAGAATTTCAATATTATCCAGCGCATGACCAGAGCCAATAACAACGGACGACAGTGGATCGTCTGCAACGATAATCGGCATTCCGGTCTCCTCAGCAAGGCGTTTATCCAGATTCTTCAATAGAGCGCCACCGCCGGTCAGCATGATGCCGTTATCGACAATATCTGCCGCCAGCTCAGGGGGAGTAACCTCAAGAGCAACCTTTACCGCCTCAATAATGACATCAACCTGCTCGGTGATCGCTTCCTGGATCTCTTCGGCAGTGATCTTCAAGGTCATCGGCACGCCTGTACCAAGATTGCGGCCCTTGATATCCATCTCTTCATAGGGTTGTTCCGGCATAACATTGCCGATGGTGGTTTTGATTAATTCGGCGGTACGTTCACCGATGGCGAGGTTATGCTGCCGCTTGATATACTGGAGAATAGCCTCATCCATCTTGTCTCCTGCAACCCGCACAGATTTTGCGTAGACAATGCCTTTCAGCGAGATAACCGCAACCTCTGTTGTCCCTCCACCAATATCAATGATCATTGAGGCGGTGGGTTCGGTTATCGGCAAGCCGGCACCAATGGCGGCAGCCATCGGCTCTTCAATAAGATATACTTCCCGCGCTCCGGCGGACATGGCAGAATCCTTTACCGCTCTTTTCTCAACCTGGGTAATTCCGGACGGGACAGAGACAATGATATGCGGATGTACCAGTGTTCTGCGGTTATGCGCCTTTTTGATAAAATAACGAAGCATCGCTTCCGTTACTTCAAAATCAGCGATAACCCCATCCCGCATTGGGCGGATAGCGGTGATATTACCCGGAGTTTTGCCCAGCATCATTTTGGCTTCCTGGCCAACAGCGAGTACCCTGCTCATTCTGCCCTCTTGCCGCACGGCAACAACAGAGGGTTCGCGCAGGATAATACCTTTTCCTTTAACATAAACAACGGTATTTGCTGTCCCCAGATCTATTGCCAGATCATTTGAAAGCCAGCCAAATAGCGGGTAAAATGGTGAAAACATTCTAATGTTCCTTGTGTTTATTTGAAACTCCGTTTAAAGACAGCTAAGAGTGTCCCGAAGTTTCGGTTTCATTTCTCGTTATGGCTGACAGACTATCTGATCCAGCCATGCTGGTTTATTTGTTTAGGCAAGAAATTCTTGCACAATTTTTTTTAAAACATCGTTATTACGAATTAATTATTCTTTTAAAGCTCCTGTTGGAAGGTGCTGTTTTCTGTACTGCAGGAGGGACCAAATAATATCGGCACAGAAGAATACCAGAGCAATCTATGATTGGCAACCAATATGCAGAATGTGATGCTTTTTTTGGTAATGGGTTCTGGCAACCTGGTTACTTGTGCATCAAAAAAGAATCACCAATTGGGGTGAAATTTATACAGCGTAAAAATATCTTATTGCGAAAAGTAGAGATAAGGGTATCGTTAATTTTCGTTGCCCATTGTAAAAACTGTTTATTCTGGTTCATTGATAAATCGGTTTGGCTGGACCATATAGCCTCCAGCCTCAACAAAGCATGAAATACGGAACTCCGGAATATTAATGTCTGTTTTTAAACCGTGTTTCGGATAAAGAGGGGAGAAAGAGATGTCGATAATAGATGTCGCCAAACGCCGTTATTCAACCAAAGCTTTTCTTCCTGAGCGGAAGATAACTGGTGATGACTTCAATATTTTGAAAACTGTTGTTCAGATAAGTCCGTCCAGTATCAATGCCCAGCCCTGGCATATTCTGGTTGCCAGTAGTGATGGTGCAAAGGAGAAGATTATTGGAGCGGTGGCCGGAAAGTATAGCTTTAACCGGCAGAAACTGCTCGATGCCTCCCATATTATGATCTTTTGTGCCCGTACTGATATCAATCAGGCTTATTTTGATCGCTTACTGGAAAAAGAGAAGGCTGATGGACGTATTGCCAGTGAGGAGATCAAAAAGATGATTGTCGATGTTCGCAACTCTTTTTTTGCCTCTGTCAGTGATTCTCCAGAGAAGCTACGTTGCTGGATTGAGAAGCAGCTCTATATTGCTCTGGGCAATGTACTGCTGGCGGCAAGTGCAATGGATATTGATTCTGTACCTATTGAAGGGTTTGATGCTGCAGTACTTGATAACAGCCTTGGTTTGACAGATAAACCTTATTATTCTGTGGTTATGGCGGCGTTTGGTTATCGTAGTGAGGCCGATTTCAACGCCGGGCTACCTAAATCCCGCTTTGATCAGGCTGATATCTTCACAGAGTTGTAATTTGACAGTTATATTCTGATAGTTAAAGAGGTTTGGATATGCTGCTACCCGTTTATCCGTGCTGGATTTATGGTGGGAACCTCTTCAAAGAGGGCTCTTTTTCTGTTGCTGTCTCCATACTCATGATGTTTTTTTGGCCCTTTTATGGTACGTTATCGCAGCAGACGGTATGCCGTTGCGCAGATAAAGATCCAGGAGGAGATAGATGATTGAGCCTGAAAAACAGCAAGGAGAGATAACGGAGCAGGAGAGAGAGGCCTTCTATCGGGTGGTTTTCTCCCGTCGTGATGTTCGCGGACAGTTTCTGCCTGAACCTGTTGATGATGAGGTCTTAAGCAGAATCCTTTATGCGGCTCATTATGCTCCTTCTGTTGGTTTTATGCAGCCCTGGAATTTTATTCTGATCCGCTCTCGTAAGGTAAGGGAGAAGATTCATGCCGCTTTTACCAAAGCAGACAACGAAGCGGCAGAGATGTTTTCCGGAGAGCGGCAAGAACTCTATCGCAAGCTGAAACTGGAAGGAATTCTTGAGTCTGCTGTCAATATCTGTGTCACCTGTGATACGTCCCGTTCCGGTTCTGTGGTTCTCGGACGAACCCATATTGATACGATGGATAGTTATTCCAGCGTCTGTGCGATTCAAAATCTTTGGCTGGCGGCGCGGGCGGAAGGGCTTGGACTTGGTTGGGTGAGCATTATTGATGAGGTAGAGTTAAGGAAAATTCTCAATATTCCAGAGCATGTTATTCCCGTTGGCTATCTTTGTCTCGGTAAGGTGAGCCACTTCTGGCAAAAGCCGGAACTGGAGAGTGTTGGCTGGTTGCCCCGTATCGAACTTGAGCAACTGGTAAACTTTGAGCGGTGGTCCGGGTCAGCGGGAGAGGAGCATGTATCTTTGGTGCAGCAACTGCAAAAAGATGCCAACTTCCCCAAAAAAAGTCAGTAATAACGGTTTGTTTGCTGTGCCATGAAAACGATGTCCTCTCCATCTTTTGTTCTTCTTTTTGTGTTTTGTCTTGTTGTATTTACTCTTCCTTCATGCTCTCGCCATAAACTGCCAAAACTGGATCCGCCGCCAGCAAAAGAGAAGAGAGTACGGGTCATCTTGCCGGCAGCTCCTGCTGATAAAAAGAGCGGCGACAGACCGTTTATTTTTATGCCGTCTGCCAGAGAGCGCATAAAAAAGATAAAAAAGTATCGTAACAAACGGCTGGTTCATAACGATTCTCAGGTTCTTCAGTCAACGATTAAATTTTTGCCCGGAGCAGAGCAGGAGACGGTTGAAATTGGCGGCAAGTTGTACCATATCCCTGCTGTATGGCGGGGACGAAAAATGGCAGTCCCCCCATTTTCCCGCAGCTCCCTGTTAAAACTTCCGGCACCGTATGTTTATGGCAAAAAAGCGGTTTATGTAAAAAAGGAGGTGCTGCAGCCTCTGCTGGCAATGATGGATGCAGCAGCACTTGCCGGTATACGTCTGCAGGTTGAGACTGGCTATCGGGATATTGATGCGCAGAAAGAAATCTTTTTGCGCAAATTCAGGGAGGGCCGAAGCTGGGAAGATGTGGTGCGTTATGTCGCTCCTCCGGGATATTCAGAACATATGCTGGGACTGGCTGTTGATTTTTATCCTTCAGGCTGGCAATTTGCGACAACCAAGGGGTATCGCTGGCTACAGGAGCATGGACGAGATTACGGTTTTGTCGAGTCATATCCGCAGACGCCTGTTCCGGGACATGCCAAGATCGCATGGGAGGCATGGCACTGGTTTTATACCGGTACCAGAAAAACAGTGAAAAAAGCACCCTCGGTACAACCGGCCGAGTCCGCTAAAGGAATTTTTGGCGACCCGTTTCTGCCGCAAAAGTAGCGAAAGAGGCAAAGCCTGGCAGAGAAATTCCAGGCCAGGAGGTAAGGCCGGGGCACAGTTGCTTCCGGCCTTTTATCTTTTATATAAGCAGATGTGAGTTATTTTATCTGCTCTTTACCCAAAGAGGCTTTTTCAACAATCACCTTGTAGCTGTAACCGGCACCAAAATCCCGGTCGGCGGCAACAGTGCCCTGCATAACGACAATCTCCCCTTCCTTTACTTTTTCTGCTGTGGTTATTACCAGGTCATGCTGGTTTTTCATTGCATTACCGGTACCGTCCTGCAGGTGAATCCAGTTGCGGCCCATGATCATCGGGGTGAATTTTACCACTTTGCCCCGAACGCTAATCTTTTTGCCATTGAGCTTTTCTGCCTGTTGAAAAATTTCACCAACGGTATAGCCATTTTCGGCAGCGGCCTTTTCTATCTCCAGTGCTTCAAAGGGGACGATTGCGGCAAGGCTGCCGCCCGAGTTCTGTTGCGTTGTTTGTGGTGCCGGCATCTCTTTTTTCTCTGCGTCAACGGCACCAGCAAAAGACTCCTCTGTTTTATGAAATTTGCTGTGAGTAGAGGCGCCGCCTCTGTTTACCAGTCCGGGGCTGAAGATAATTGTTGCAAAGGTACGGTTTAAAGTTTTACTGGTAAAGTTTTTCATTACCATCCCTTGATAAAATTGGACTTCTGCTCCTTTTTTCACCGAACTTTTCGGGATCGCAACCCAGTCTGATTTACCATTATTTTCAACCTGCATATAGGTGTAACCGCCTGAATCCATTGTCTCAAGGATTTTCGCGGTGATAATCTTTTCCCCCTCTGCCTGAGTCATGGCATAAGCGGTGGCGGCGGTAACAATGAGCAGTAGAGAGATAAGCGGCAATAGAAGAAGTCTTTGAACTGTTTTTTGCATAATAATCCTCTTTGAGGTAGAAGGAAAAAAGCTTTGCTGATATTCTGACGAGTAGTTACTATTTGACCAATTTTGTCTTGTACAAAGGAAAAATAGGTGCTGACAGGAGAATGTCAAGTAAAAGAGCCGTACAGAGATACTTGAGCAGTGGAGCAGAATCTGTCTTTTTCATGATGCATCGGTATAAAAGAATTGGTAAAACAGGTATAGTCCGGGTGCATCCATTTTTTGCCTGAATAGCTATTTTACAAGGGATGGGTGTTTTTTACAGGAAACTCTGGTGTTATGTCAGATCTCAATTGTCGCAGAAAAGCGTCGGAAAAAGTTACGCTATGACGGCGCCAGATTATAAGGAGAGATAAAAATGGAAGAATTTCATAAGGTACGAGTAGGTAATAGATTAATTACTCCTATTGATTGGGAGATGAACCCCTCTCTGTCGTTTGGAACTTACGAGTCATGGGGCGGTCGGGAAAGGGTGAGAAATAACAGTGAGCGGATCTTCTATTTTTTTATTGATAACTGGGGAAAAGAGCCCAAACTATGCCTTATGGAGAGAGGGGTAAAGCATGCGAAAGTGCTGGCTGAGATTCATGCTCCCACAGAACTGATAAAGAGGTGTGTTGACAGGCAGGGTAAAGCTGCCATCTTTGAGAAGAGCTACGGTATTGATGAGGAAGTAAAGACTTGGTTGATAGAAAATGTGCTTGGCGATAATGGTCGGACAGAGCTGGTAAATCCGGTAATTGAAAACAAGTCTGCTGAAGATATGGGTGCACCTCTGCCGACAATTGACTCGGTGGAGCACTTTGCTGATACCGTCACTCTGCCGTCGGCAGCAAAAATCATTGATGATGATGAGATGGCGGCAATTATTGTGAAGTGGAACTTTTTCGATAACGAGCTGAACAGTGACGGTCAGTTTGATAACTATCTGGTTCAGCCCGCCGATCACGAGACGGTGGTTGATTTGCGCACCGGGCTTATGTGGCAGCGGGGCGGACTTGATATAAATTCAATTCGTACCATACATCGGCAGATAGACGAGCTGGAGAGAGACGGGTTTGCCGGTTTCCATGATTGGCGTCTGCCAACGATGGAAGAGGCAATGTCGCTACTCGAACCTCAGAAAAACAGCAAGGGGCTCTATTTACACCCCTGTTTTTATAAACAGCATGCCTTTATCTTTGTCGATGCCCAGCGGAAACCCGGCGGTTTCTGGTTTGTCGATTTTAAACAGGGGCGGGCATTCTGGAGCTCCGGGACGATTCCCGGAGGCTTTGGTCGGCTGGTACGTAATTACCAGTAACGGCAGTTATGATTTTTTGTAATAATAGGGCAGAGACAATTGCGGCCGGCTCTTTTTTTCGTTACCATCCGGCTGTTTTCAGAAGTTGATTTTGTGTCTGTATCGATGTTGTTTGACTAGGAGAGGTCTTGAATCCGGGAAAACTCCTATTTGGGGTTTTCTCAAATTCCTCTGGAGGTTTTATGCGGGCGTTGGTTGAGGGAAGAAAGACGTTAAATGCGATTCTTGATTCTTGTTGTGAAAAATTCCGTTCTGCACCATCACTGGGAATGGCGATGGAGAAGGCGTTAAGTTATGGCGAGGTGTATGAACGGGTATTGGCCGTTGCCCGGCAGCTTCAGGATTTTGGCGTGCAAAAAGGAGACCGGCTGGCAATTCTGGCCGAGAATTCACCGCTCTGGGGAGTCGCCTACCTCTCCACGGTACGGCTTGGGGCTATTGCCGTACCGATTCTTCCGGAGATGCCGGAAAGTGATGTGCGGCATATTCTGGAGCAGATGAAGGTCAAGGCCGTTTTTACCACCCAGCGGCAGATAGAGAAACTCAGCAGTATAAAAAAAGTGTTGGAAGGCCCTGTTTTTACGCTGGATAATTTTCACGGGATTAACCATATAAAAACCATCCCCTTCGCCGGATATGTTGAAGAGGCACTGGCAAAACTACGGCAGATGTGTGAACAGCCGGTGTTCCCCGAGGTGGAGGAGAGCGATATCGCCTCCATCATTTATACGTCCGGGACTTCCGGGTTTTCGAAGGCAGTAATGCTCAGCCATGGTAATCTTGCCGCCAATGCCTATGCCGCATCAGAGCTTGCCGAGGTGCAGCCGGGAAGCGTCTGGCTCTCCATTTTACCGCTCTCCCATGCCTACGAGTTTACCTGCGGTTTTATTCTGCCGCTTATTTTTGGCGCCAAGATTGCTTATACCGATAAATTACCGACACCGGCAATTTTGAAGAAACTATGCAGTCATGAGCAGCCAACCACCATCTTTGCGGTGCCGTTGATTCTGGAGAAGATCTATAAAAAACGGGTACAGCCGGAGCTTGAAAAAAAATGGTGGCTGCGCTTTGTCTGCAAGGTAGGGATTATACGCCGCTTTATCTATCGCAAGATAGGAAGAAAATTAACTGAATTTTTTGGCGGCAACCTGCTGTTTATGGGCATTGGCGGAGCCAAGCTTAATCCGGAGGTAGAGCAGTTTTTCAGCGAGGCAAAATTCCCCTATCTTATTGGCTATGGCATGACAGAGGCAGCGCCTCTTATTGCCGGCGGACCACTTTTTGAGCCGACCCTTGCCGTCGGTTCAACCGGTAAACCGATCCCCGGAGTGGACGTTCGTATCCATGAACCGGAGGCCAAAACCGGGATTGGCGAGATTCAGATAAAAGGACCTGGGGTGATGCAGGGCTATTTTGATGATGAAGAGCGGTCGGCAGAGGCGCTGTGTGCTGATGGCTGGCTGGCAACTGGTGATGTTGGTTTTATTGATAATAAAGGCAATCTGCATGTTACCGGTCGGTTGAAAAGCGTTATCGTTATGCCCAATGGTGAGAATGTCTATCCCGAATCAACAGAGTTTAAGCTTAACAGTTCGCCCTGGGTGGTAGAGTCACTGGTGGTGGAGCATAAAGGGCAGCTTGAGGCATGGGTCTATCCCGATTATGAGGAACTTGAAGAGAAAACTACTGACTGGAGCCGGGAAAAGCGGCTGGAGTTTCTGGCAGAATGTTTTGAGGAGTTACGTATTGAACTTAATAAGGATCTGCCAAAAACTTCCAGGTTATCGAGGATTTTTCAACGAAAAGAACCATTTATCAAAACGGCAACATTTAAAATCAAACGCTATAAATATACCAGTGAAGGTCTTAGGCAGGAGTAGTATGGTCTTTTCAGGTAAGGCTTTAAAATCCAGAGAAATATGCTTCAGATGGATAGATTACACTACATTCCTCTCACTGATGAAGGGCTCTTTCTCCATACTTATTCCAGTAATTGATTAATTTTTGCCAAAGCTGTCTCTATTTCTGTTTTATTAAGTTGCCCTTCCTTAAAGAAAACGACGGCACCACTTTTATCAGTGATGATAACCGCTGAGTCTTTTTCCTTAAGCCCCCATTTTTTCAAAGCTATCCCTTTTTCATCAACAATATGCAGATGGTAGGGGAATTTCTGCTGGACTTTAGAGAATCTGTTCATTGCGATCTGTGAGGTGCCCCATAGAGCGTCATCGGTATTCATAATCATAATAACTTTACATGGTGAATCAGGCAGCTTATCAGGAAAGTCGGCCTCGGCAATGGCATCGAAAAAGTCTTTATTAATTTTATATGATCCCATTCTGGCGGCAAGATGAAATAGTATCGTAACCCTGCCTGTCAGCCCGGATGTGGACCATGCTTTATATGCAGGTTTAAATTCTTCTTTACCGACCATCTGTCCATTTTCTATAGCATAATCAAAAGTTATAAGCCCAAGGTCGTTAATGGTAATATCAGGCAGTGTATTGCCGATTGAGATATCAGCTGCATATATATTGGCTGTGATAAGAAAGAGCAGTATAACCTGTAAGAAAACGGATAGTTTTTTCATTGACGATTCTCCTGTACAGTCTTTTGAATATTGTTTGTCTGGTCACTCAACAGTAAACTCTTTTTCAGCTATAATATCATCTCCTGCCAGTACCTGTATATGAAATTTACCCTGGACTATTTCCCAGGGTTCTGCAAAAACCCAGCCGGAATGAATATTGGTCCGATCGGTCCAGGCATTATCTGTCCAGAAACTCTCTGTGCTCTCTTTATCGGTAAGGGGATTTCTCATCTTTGGATGGAAGACCCTAATCGTTACCGGTACCGTTGCTGCATCCATATTTTCGCATTGCAGAGCGTATCTGAATCCAAAATTAATACCAAGCTTAGCTGGAATGTTTGTGGTCTTTTTAACCAGCTCCTTTCCATAGATCGTTGTATTATATCCGGTAGTAACATCCTCGGCCTCAACCCTTCCTCCTTCAATCGCTTTATAAATGCCATAATCAGCAATCTGGGCTTTTGGCTTTTTACATTTGGCTTGAGCAGAATCGGATTTATAAGATAGTGGTTTTGATGTTATTACGGCGGTTAATTCAGAGGCAGATGCTTTGCGAACGCCTTGAGCGTTGCCAATAAATATTTCAGGTGACAGGGGATGGTGCCGGCTTTTGAAATCTTTTTCTACCTGAGCCATATATTCCATATGATTTGCGAAATCATTTGACCAGGCTATTAAAAAATCTCTGTTAGGAAACGCTATAAAATAATTATCGCCTAAAAGTTCAACAATACGTTTCCGTACTGATGGTAAAAGAATACGGGCGGCGGCATAACCATCATTAACTGCAATGGAAAGCCATTTCCCCGGTAGCGACGGATCTTTTGGCCGTTGAGCTTGAATATTTAACTGTGCTGATATCTTTTCAAGATTATGCAGCGCCTTATCACGAACAGAATCACGGGTAACCGACCACTGTTGAATATGATTATCTAAAACAAATTCATATCTGTCAGGATAATCAATTGCCCATGCTATAAGAATTCCCGGCAGAAATTCTGAGACATTATTATCACCAAGGTGTTTGCTATATTCAATCGGGACAAGTTGCGGGCGCAATAATTCGGCATCGGGCCAAGCCTCTGTACCGGCAGTTGTTACATTCCTGTTGTTTACCGGAACCCTCTCCCCGGGTTGTAGTGAGTGTGCTTTTGCCAGGCCTACATGCTGTATAATAATATCATCTATAGCATTTTCTTCTGCTTTAATTTCAATAGTCCTTCTACGGAGATTCTCAATGCCAATTGTTGCATTGCCGCAAATAAGTGCAGAAGAATCCTGTAGATGACAATCCCATTCAGGAAAACTTTTTTGTATTACTTTTTCAACATGTTGGGCAAAATCCTCCAGGTTCATTTTGATGGCGAAGGCATTTACTGCTGTAAAAAAGAGAAAAATAAACAGGGTAGTACTGATTTTTGGCATAATTATCCACCTGGTTTTCAGTGCATTTAAAGTTGACCAATAACTATTTGTTGTGAACAAAAGTTATTGATTTCATGCGCTTTTTACCGATAATCTTTCACGAGAGCAGCAGATTGTTGAGTGTAAAGATAAAAGGGCCGATAACCCGGCCAATAACTCCTGACATCATCAGTAAAAGAAGAAGAATGAAACCGTATCGTTCCAGCTGCGCCCAGCCGTATGCCATTTTTGGCGGCAGAATTCCGGCAAGAATCCGGCTGCCGTCAAGGGGCGGTACCGGCAGCAGATTGAAGATACATAACACCAGATTGATCCAGACACTGGCACGGAGCATACCAATCAGGGGAATAGCCACCGTTTTTGCTATGACCGCATGTTGTGCTCCGGCAATTAGCAGTGGGAACAGCGCCTTATAGAGCAGGGCGCTGAGTATGGCAAGGATAAGGTTGGCGGCAGGGCCTGCTGCTGCCACCCAGCACATCCCCTGGATCGGATTACGAAAATACCGGGGGATTACCGGCACCGGCTTTGCCCAGCCAAAATTCAGAAAAATAAAGGCGATGGTGCCGATCGGGTCCAGATGGCTGATCGGGTTAAAAGAGAGTCTGCCCAACTGTTTTGCTGTTGGATCTCCCAGCCGCCATGCTACCCAGCCATGGGCATATTCGTGGAGGGTCAGGGAGAGAAGAAGTGGGGGAATCATGATGGTATAACGCAGCAGCTGCTCGGTCATTCTGATCAGTTCTCCAGATAAGGTTTTTTTTATTGATGGCGTGGAAAGTGACTATATAACGCACTCTCCTCCTCCTCTTTTGTTGTCAACCTGCCGTCAAGTTTTTCGCTACGCAGAAAATCAAGCATCTTTGTAAAGTCCGGTCCTGCTTTATAGCCCATTGCCAGCAGATCACTGCCGGTAACAATCGGACGAATATGGCGTAGTGTGGTGATATAACCGGAGACCGCTTCTGTTATATCCTTGCTGCGTGAAATGGCAAGCATATAAAGCAGCCCTTCCGGGGCAATGTCTTGAAGAGTAACAACTATCTCGCTATTGGTGAAGGTGTCGGCGGCAATAAATTTCTGCATTGCTGTCTCTGCCTGCTGTTTCTGGGAAAGGAGAAATTCCCGGTTACTTTTGCTCTCGGCAAAACGTTTGCAGAAGTTGGCAAGCACTTTTCTCTCGGAGCGGGACATAATTGCCAGCAGGTAAACAATCCAGTTACGGCAACTCTCTTTTACCGCAAGCATATCATACCAGGCCAGTGCCTGCCGCGCCTGCCGCAGGATCTGTTCGCAGTGGCGGTCAATGCGCTGGTGGGGCTGGAGATCTGGCCAGAGGAACTGATAGAGCCCGAAATCATCAAGCCGCTTAAGACCGGGCAGAGGATCGGCTTCAGCGAGAATAATTTTCAATTCGGTAAGAAAACGGATATCGTTACCCTTGCCAAAAAGGTTCATCTCCACCGCATTTTTGATCAGGTCACGGGTATGGGGCGAGAGTTGGAAGTTTATCCTTTTTTCAAAACGGATGGCGCGGAAAATACGACTGGGATCTTCGACAAAACTAAGGTTATGCAGGGTTTTGATTGTTTTTTGCCGCAGATCTCTCTGACTGTGAAAATAGTCGATAATCTCACCAAACTGCGCGGGATTAAGGCGTATTGCCATCGCGTTTATGGTAAAATCCCTGCGATAGAGGTCCAGCTTAATGGAGGAGAGTTCAATGGTTGGCATTGCTGCCGGACAATCATAATATTCGCGTCTGGCGGTGGCAATATCAATCTTGAAACTCTCTTCTGCGCCAAGTTTTACTGCACTCTGCTGCGGCAGGATAACCACTGCAGTTTTAAATCTTTCATGGGGATTGCAGCGGCCGCCAAGCTGGGCAGCAAGGCTTCTGGCAAAGGTAATCCCGTCTCCTTCCACCACAATATCAAGATCAAGATTCGGTCTGCCCAGCAACAGATCCCGCACAAAACCTCCCACGGCATAGGCGGTGCACGCCTCTTTCTCTGCCTGCTCGCCAATGGATCTTAATAGCAGCACCATCTCTTTGCCAAGGGATTCGGCGATAACAGCGCTGAGATTGCGCTGCTCTTTGGCAGTATGATCGGCGCTTTCGCGTAACTTCCGGGGAAAGTGAGCAGGATCATCGGCCAGATGGTTAAACAGGTCGGTGCGTGAGATAATTCCCGCTACCTTGCCATTGTCGATAACCGGAATAATCCGCTGCCGGTTATTGATAATGATTTCCTGGATATCGGCCAGGGTTGCCTGCGGCGACAGGGTGGTAAAATCGCTGATCATATAGTCCGCCACTGGCCGCTCTTCAAGCAGATGATGGAGGGCGCGTTCAACGATTTGTCGGCTGATAAGACCAACGATGCTGCCATTTTCGCTTACTGGCGCGGCGGTGATATTATAGCGGACAAGAGTTTTATGTGCTTTAGCTATGGAGTCGTTGGCGGCAATGGTGACCGCCGGGCTCGACATCATCTCTGCTGCGATCGGTATCGGCCGGATATGGCGGTGGAGATGGTGGATCAGCTGTTCTTGCGCCTGAATAAGGGTTATCTCACGGATAATTGCCGACGCCGCATTTCTGTTACCGTTACCGCCGAAACCGCGGGCGATGTCGCCGGCGTTAACATCATCCACCGCACTTAAAACGGTAAGGTGGATTTGGCCCGCCATGGAGATCAGGGCAAAAAGGCAGGGCAGGTTTTCCATCACCATAAAACGGCGAAGAATACGGGTGAAATCATCAATATACCTGTCACTTGCCCAGCTGACCAGCACCACCGGCAGCTGCTGGATGGTATAGCTTTGTGCCGAATCGAGCAGTTCGTGCAGAATGGCAAGTTGATCGTAGGTAAGTTCCCGACGGAGATAGCGGTTAATGATATCAAGTCGCGCGCCCTGTTCAAGCAGCCATGCCGCGGCCTGAAGGTCGGCGGCGGTGGTGGTCAGATGGCACATGGCACCGGTATCGTCATAGATACCGAGGGCAAGGGTTGTTGCTTCTGCCGGAGTAATGGATATTTTCTGTTGTTGCAGAATCTCGACAAGGATTGTGGTGGTAGCACCATAGTCTTTTATCAGCTGGTCTCCTGCTATATCTCCTGCGGTGGCGGGATGGTGATCAAAGAGATGGATAGAGGTTGCAGCAGTAAGGCATTGTGAGAATACGCCGATGCTCTCTGCTTTTCTGGTATCGACAATGCTGATGGTCTTGACTGCCTCCATATCCACCTCATCCGGCTGCAGAAAGTGGTATGCCGCCAGAGTACCGGAGTGCAGATAGTCCCGTACATTATGTTCGCAACTGCCGGAGAAGGCGAGCAGTGCGTCAGGATAAAGCTTCTTTACGGCTATCATCGCCGCCAGGGCATCAAAATCTGCCTGGGTATGGGTGGTGATAAGATGCACGGTCTCCTCTCTTGTCAGCTTCGCGGGTGAAAGTTGCGGTGGATCGATTTAAGTCTCTCCTGTTCTATATGGGTATAGATCTGGGTTGTGGCAATATCGGCGTGGCCAAGCATCATCTGCACTGCCCGCAGATCAGCACCATGACTGAGCAGGTGGGTGGCAAAGGAGTGGCGGAGCATATGGGGCGAGATCTCCCTGCTTATCCCTGCCGCGTGGGCGCTCTCTTTCAGGATCTGCCAGAAACGGAGGCGGGTCATATTGCGGCCCCTGTTAGTAATAAACAGGTGCTCACTTTTTCGTCCTTTAAGAAGAAGAGGGCGGCTCTGCTGCAGGTAGATGTCAAGCTGTGCTGCTGCCTGTTCGCCAAATGGGATAAGTCGCTCTTTGCGCCCCTTGCCCATTACCCGCAGAAAACCGGCACCGATATTAATCGCTGCCAACGGCAGCTGAACCAGCTCGCTTACTCGCACACCGGTGGAATAGAGTAGCAGCAGCATTGTATGGTTACGCAGGGTGAACTGGGTGATAAGCCGTGGCGGAGTAAGCAGCCGTCGCATCTCAGCCTCCGATAGTGGTTTGGGCAGGCTGCGCTCCCCCCTGGGCAGATCGACGGCCAGCAGCAGATCATTGTCGATCAGTTTCTCCCGCAACAGAAAAGAAAAAAAGTTCTTTAATGAAGAGATCCGCCTTGCATCTGTTTTTCTGGCAGTATTACGCACGCCTTGACAGTATTCAATAAAGCCATAAATATCACTGATGGTCAGTGCATCAAGGCAGTATTTCCTGTTACTGGCAAGATAGTTAAGGAAGAGAGAGATATCAGCGCTGTAGGCAACAACAGAGTTTTCGGTAAAACGTCTTTCGGCGACAAGATAGAGAAGAAAGCGTTCATGCAGCACGGCAAAACGCTCAGGCAGGAGCGAAGGGTGAGTGGTCAGATCCACGGTGACTCCTGAAAGATAGGAGGCGCCTTATTAAAAAGACGCCTCACCGGATTACATCGTCCGCCTCATCCTGTTGAATTTACGGAGCTTACGCCTGGCCTCTGCGGCTTTGCGGCGTTTTTTGACACTTGGCTTCTCGTAGAATTCACGGCGCTTTAATTCCCTTTTAATACCGTCAATCTGTAGCTTTTTTTTCAGTTGACGAATAGCGTATTCAAGGTCTCCCCGTACTTCAACTTCAATCATATAACACTCCGTTTTTCGCAGAATCTTTTGTCAAATTTTTATGTTAAACTTCTACTATGAAAAGAACAATAACTGACCTTTATACTCAAAGGGAAGGTTCTTTGTCAATCTTTTTTTACAAAAATCGACTTGCGTTGCGCAATGCAGAGAACAGAGAATTATGGTAGTATATGGCGCATTATATCTGTTTTTCAACCGCAAAAAAATAAAGGAGAATATATGGAGAAGATGCTGCAGATTGCATTGATAGCAGGAGGGATTTCAGGGGAGAGAGAGGTCTCTTTAAAAGGAGCATTGGCGGTGGAGCAGGCGCTTGATCCTTGCCGTTTTGCGGTGCGCCGCTATGATCCGGCGAAAGATCTGGCTGCGCTGGTGCAGGATGCCGAACAGATTGATTTTGCTTTTATTATGCTGCATGGGCTCTACGGTGAGGATGGCACTGTTCAGGGATTCCTCGAGTTGCTGAAAATCCCCTATCAGGGGTCAGGGGTCCTTGGTTCGGCAACAGCAATAGATAAGGACTTTTCCAAAAAACTCTATCAGGCTGCCGGCCTGCCGGTGGCAGATTGGCAGATAATTGAGCGTCAACAGCATGCCGATATTCCGGCATTGGTGGCAAAATTTGGTCTGCCAGTAGTGGTAAAACCGGTACGGGAGGGCTCCAGCCTTGGCTTGACGCTGGCGCAATCTGAGGAAGAGCTTGCCCTTGGTATTACGGCTGGACTGCGTCATGACCGTGCGGTTATGGTGGAAAAATATATTCGGGGCAGAGAGCTTACTGTTGGCGTGCTTGGTAACAGGGAACTTGCGGCACTACCGGTTATTGAGATTATTCCTGGCGAAGGTTTTTCCTTCTTTGATTATGAGGCAAAATATCAACCCGGTGCCACCGAGGAGATTTGTCCGGCAGATATTGCTGATACGCTGCGCCAGCAGGTGCAGGAGTATGCGTTACGTGCTCATAGCGCTCTGCATCTGCGGGGATATTCCCGTACAGACATGGTGGTGGCGGCGGATGGCGGCGTCTATCTGCTGGAGACCAATACTATCCCTGGCATGACCGAGACAAGCCTGCTGCCGCAGGCGGCACAGGCGTATGGGTTCTCCTTTTCGATGCTGCTGGAGCGATTGATAGAGTTGGGAATGGAGGAACAGTAATGCCTGTCGTTATCTCTTTTATTGGCTGGCATAACAGCGGTAAAACCACGCTGGCACAAAAGGTGGTTGCCGAGCTGCTGCGGCGACAGCGCAAGGTGGCAGTGGTTAAGTCCACCAAGGAGGATATCCTCTCCTGCGATAAACCGCAAAGTGATACCTCCCGTTATTTTCAGGCGGGGGTGCCGGTTATTCTGGCAGGCAAGGATTTTCTTTTTTTGCAACAGCCTGCACAGAGATCATCACTTGCTGAGCTTGGCGAAAGGTTTTTTGCCGATATGGAGCTGGTTATTGGTGAAGGTTTTAAAAATGAGCAGGGGATTGCCAAGATTGAGGTCTTTACCGGCGGCGCTCCGCAGCTTGCTGGTCAGGTTGATGGTGTTATTGCGGTGGTCGGTGATGGCGAGCAGACAGGAGAGTGGCGCTGTTTTCCCCGTGATGACTATATTACGATCTGTGATTTTATTGAAAACTTGCTAGGTAACAACTCATAGGCACTCACATCGCTGATTAATAATAAAAGGAAATTTGTATGGAATTAATGCGGCAGCAGTACCTTGTTAACGTATGGTATATCGTTATATAGAGAGAAATAAAGCAAATAAAAACAGGAGGAGGTTATGAAAATTGCGATTGTCGAGCCGTTGGCGGTTGAACAAGAGTGTCTAAATAAAATCATTGCAGAAGCGCTGGGAGATGCTTTTGACAATGTTACCATAAAGCATTTTGCCGGTCGTACTATTGATGAAGCTGAGCTTATCGCCCGTAGCAACGACGCGGAGATTGTCGTTATCGGCAATGTTCCTTTCGGTAGAAATATACTGGAGCATTGTCCAAAGCTGAAAATGCTGGCCATCGCCTTTACCGGTTATGACCATGTTGATGTAGAGTATTGCCATGCCAACAATATCGTTGTGACTAACTGCTCCGGTTATGCGACAGTAGCCACTGCTGAACTGGCCATAGGCCTTCTTCTTAGCGTATATCGGCGGATTGTCAGCTGTGATGCGGTCACCCGCGCTGGAGGAACAAAGGAGGGCATTACCGGATTTGAGCTGGCAGGAAAGACCCTCGGCATTATCGGTACCGGCGCCATTGGCTGCCATACGGCAGAGCTGGCAAAGGCCTTTGGCATGAATGTTATTGCCTATAGTAGAACCCGCTATGATAACGGCCTGAAATATATGGAGCTTGATCAATTGCTGACTGAGGCCGATGTAGTCTCCCTGCATGTGCCGGTAACTGATCAGACCAGAGGTATGATTGGTGTCAAAGAGTTATCATTGATGAAAAAAAGCGCGATATTGATCAATGTGGCCAGAGGACCGATTATTGATACCGATGCTCTGGTTGCGGCGCTTAATGCGGAGCAGATCGCCGGCTGCGGTATTGATGTCTATGATATGGAGCCACCTATACCGGCAGACTATCCGCTGCTTATGGCAAAAAATACCGTGCTTGCCCCCCATGTTGCCTATGCTACCGATGAAGCAATGATTAAAAGGGCAGAAATTGAGTTTGCCAATATTAAGGCGTTTCTTGATGGTAAACCACAGAATGTGATCTAATCTTGTCCGGGACGCAGCTTATCAAAGAAAAGCTGTTTCCCGGCTTGGTATAGTGGCACCTATAGAAGATATTTATTGCCTGATGTAAATTCAATGGCATCGACAACGATTCTATTTTGGTTTTTACAGGAGACATATTGCGTGCGGCAAAATACGTTGTTCTTTCAACGTCGACCAAGAGGAATCATCTTTTATGACAGAAAAGACAACGATATTTGGGTGGATGATCCTCGGGAAGGGGGGAAACTTTTCCTGGTGCGTGGCAGTTGATGCAGTACTTTTCCGCCTCTTTCTTTTTCATTTTATGGAATGCCATATGATCATTATCTCTGGGCAGATGAGAGGTTGTCTCTTCTGGTGCGGAGAAGAGAACTATCAGAATTGTTGCCGCAACGATGATAAAGAGAATATTGAGAATGGTTGTTTTTTTCATTTTTCATTGGGTCAGGAATTCAGCCGTTCCAACCGTTTTGGTTAGCCGGCCATTTCGGCGGCACTGAATGGCAGCAGACCAGTGCGCAGCATAAAACAGCTTAATTCACAAAGAAGATTAAGCCTGGAGGGGTGCTTGCCAGCATAGAGGACTGCTCTGGTATGTCTTGTGTGCTTGCGTATAAGTTTTGTAAATTCGGTGCCCTGCCATAACGGGTCAACGATTTTTCTGCCAATATATTCTCCGGAGACAATGGCGGGGAATATTCCTTCGCCGGTAAGGCCGGAGGCAAGCCCTGCCGCATCTCCTGCCAGAAAGATCTTTTGCTTGTGGGCAAACTCCACCCCCCGATAATCGAAATTAATATTTTTTGCCTGCAGCCTGCCGGTTGAAAGATCAATATCGTTTTCTACTGCCCATTGGCCAAGGGCCTGCTTCAGCTGCACTGCGGAGCGCTGTTTTATATCAGCATAAGCACCGACGGACGTCATGTTTTTATGAGGGAAGATCCAGGCATAGCCACTGCGAAAACGGGCCGGGTCAAGATGCCACTCCATTTCATCACGCACTATCGGCAGTTGATAGTTGATGCCAATGCCCTGGTGGGCAAGGGGCAGGGCAAGATGCCGGCGCACTATTGAGGAGGAGCCATCGGCGCCAACAAGGTTGCTAAACCCGATTTTTTGCCTTTTTTCTCCGTATTCAATAACAACCGCTTCATCTTCAATACTTACAATCCGGCAGCCGGTATAGATGGAGGCACCCGCCTCTTTTGCCTGTTTTGCCATCAACTCACCCAGCTCAATACGGGAGACTGTGGCGATGATTGGTACCTTCGCCCGAATCAGAGCCCTCTGTTTCGGAGTAACAATCCGCTGCTCGAAGAAGCTGCGCTGGGAGATATCGCCAACCTGCTGCAGCAGACCATTCCAGGTAATTCCCCCAGCACAAACCTTGTTGCCAATACTGTTTCTGCGTTCAAAAACAGCGACATCCATACCATGTTCAGCGCAGGTCTTTGCGCAGGAAAGTCCTGCCGGGCCGGCGCCGACGATGACGACATCATGGGCGGTTTTCATCTCTTTTGCTGCTCTTTAACAGAAATAGTATCAACCGGGAAGCTCTGTCTGTATCGCGGCGGTTTGGGCAGATGATAGCTCTTTTTTCCGGGCTGAAACTCTATAGCTGAAAGATGGAGCTCAATGGTGCTGCCATAATCAAGACCAGTGATGGTGATATGTGCGGGCTGAACACATTTTCCCTTATTGATTTTGTTGCCGATTTCGTTGTAACTGATAGCTGCCAGTATATCGCCGCTGCGGTCGGTAAGAATCCGCTGCAGCAGAATCTGTCGGTTAAGGTCGATAAGCAGATGTTCATATCTCCCTTCAAGGATACTGTTTTCCACGGTAAACCATACTCCGCGATGTTTATTATCCGAACGGATAGCAATAACCCTGGAGCCACTGAAGTGGTTACGGGCCATAAGCCACTCTCCCCAGTTATTCTGCACCAGGAAAAGGGGCAGCTCATTGTTAAGCACCAGTGTCTGCAGCTCCCCGGTAGTATAGAGTTGTTTTGTTGTATCGACGATCTGATACTGTTTACGGTCTCCTGCCACTGCCCAGAAGATCTGACCCAGAGGATTGGTAATAACAAATTTATAGCTTTCCGGCAGCGAAAACTGCAAAAAACCGCTGACCGATTGGCTGGTAACAGGCGAGGTATACGAGAGTGCCGCATCTGCGATCATGGTGGCCGGGCATTTTTTGTGTCGTTCTGCGATGCGGGTAAAATCGGCTAATGCCGCACTCTGCAGATCAGAAGTAAGAGAGCTGCCCCACTGCCTGCTCTGCCTGCCGCAGCCTGCAAGCAGTAGTATGGAGGCCAATACCAGGCAGCAATAGAGCAACGCTAAGGTTTTGCTGCTATCGGCTGCCATCAATTCAGTCAAGATCTTCGAGTTTTCTTTCGATCCGTTGCTGCTCTGCTGGATTTTTGGTCTGTTTATATGCTCTGGTATAATATTTTTGTGCGGTTTCATAGTGTTGTAGCGCGAGGTTAACATCTCCCAGATGCTCTAGGATAAGGTAGTTTTCAGGAAGAAGAAGCAGCGCTTTCTCTAAAATTTCGTTTGCTTCATACAGTTTACCCATACGGTAAAGAACCCAACCCAAGCTGTCGAGAATAAAGGCATTATCCGGCTTAAGGGTGTTTGCCTTGCGTATATAGGTATAGGCCTGCTTGAGGTTGATATTATTGTTGGCCCAGCTATAACCGAGAAAGTTCAGCGCCTCTGCATGGTCGGGTTGCTTGATAATCAGCTTCTCCATAAGATTGATCGCCTGTTTGTGCTGCCCTTTATGTTCGTAGAGCAGGCCTAGGTCATAGAGGAGTTCGGTGGAATCCGGGTGGTTGTCGAGTCCCTGGCGCAGGATACTTTCCGCCTCGTCGCTTTTTTTCTGTGATTGATAAAGAGATGCCATCGCAGCGTAAAACAGCGGGGTGCGGCGCTCTTTGGGCAGGGTATCTGTAAGCAGGGCAATCGCCTTATCATAGGCCTGCCGTTCTTCATGGAGACGGGCCTGTAAAAATACCGCCTGTTCGAATCTTTCAGAGTCTTTGTCGATCTGCTGCAGATACTGCAGGCAGATTTCAGGTTTTTTGTCCTGATAGGCGAGGATGGCAAGCAGATAACAGGCGTCATTATGGCTATTGGTTTTTATCAGTGTCTGCAACAGTTTTTTTGCTTCCTGCCGCTTATTCTGTTTCAGCAGAACCTGGCTACGGGAATAGTCAATCCTGTTAATATCACGGCTTTTCGGGCGTAGCAGCTCCAGTTCATGCAGGGCTTCCGGGTATCTCTCTTCATCAACAAAGAGTTTAATCAGCATCAGCGCAGATTCTTCATATTGCAGGCCGTCTGCAATCATCTTGCGATAGAGCTTTTCCGCTTTCCCCAACTCTCCAAGCTGGCGGTAGCTATAGGCCAGTTCGTTTGCAACCTCTTCTGTCCAGCGTAGCTGCTGTGCCTCTTCAAGCATGTTTGCCGCCGCCAGGTAGTCCTTATGCTGGTTATAGATCCGGGCAAGGGTAACACGTGGTGTATGGGCCTGTGGATGACGCTGCAGAAATTTTTGCAGCAGCGATGTTGCCTGAGAATACTCTTCCTGCTGTAAATAGATAATGGCAAGCCGGGAGACGATATTTTCATCATCCGGCTGTAGTTCAAGCAGGTGAGTATAGATGGCGATACCTTCCTCTATCTTTTTTTGTCGAAGATAGAGTCCGGCAAGAAATTGCAGATAAAACGGGTCATCGGGAAGCCTGGCAAGCGCGTTTTTCAGCCAGGAGACGGCATCATCATATTTCTGCAAGGAGAACAGCAACCCGGGGATTTTCTGCTGTATATATGCCGCCTGCGGCGCACAGACCAGCGCCTTGTTATAGGCATCAAGCGCCTCATCATAACGGCCGTTATATTCCGCCTGACTGCCCCAGAGGAAATAGGAGTAGGCACAGTTCCTGTCCTGTGGCGGGGCTGCCTGCTGTGGTGCAGGTTGTACCGCTTGCTGAGTTTTTTCCTGCGGATCGTTGTTGCGGGGAATTTTTTCGCTTAACACTCCTCTTTCCTGCAGGACTTTTGTAACAACCTCTGCCTGGAGGCTGGAGGAGGGGAGTGGAACCTTACTGGCGGAGCAGCTCTGGAGCAGCAGCAGGATCAGGCCATAACAGAGCGCATTTTTATTCATGATCCAGCCTCCTTGCTG
>PDWI01002665.1_pt1 | contig 26473 bp, 25 predicted proteins | sample 1430891 | NCBI WGS metagenome assembly PDWI01 (sample SAMN01162508, study PRJNA174530) | Oral metagenome, whole genome shotgun sequencing project. | biome: Marine environment; feature: Marine mammal; material: Swab sample of the gingival sulcus; isolation source: swab sample of gingival sulcus...
ACAAAAAAATACTCAAACTCTATATAAATCTTTGATAATAAGTGTTTTAAATTAGGTTAAAGTATGTTTTTTTTTGTACACTTGCCCCTGTAATGTTTATTACGCCGTTTTCAAATTAACGAAGAATTGAAAAAATAAAAGTGAAAAAATAGTTGGAAAATTCCGATTTTTAGTTTTTCTTTATCTCGGTTATTTATAAATACATAATGTTTAACAAAAAAAAAGTAATAACAAATGAAAAGATTTTTTTTAATTACAACATTTTTGGGTATAGTTTTATCAATAAATGCCCAACAAGACGAGAAAAAAGAAGAATTTAATCCGTTTGCGGTAAAATCGGGTTATATTAAGTACGAATTGTCTGGCGACGCTACCGGTTTTGAGGAGCTTTGGTGGGACGATTTTGGCAACAAAAGACGACGATTTACAAAGTCAAGTTCCGAAGTTACTCTTTTGGGAATGACGCAAAAGGAAGAGGTACACGAATTGGTTATTTTCAACGATGGGGTAGTGTACTCTATCGACTATATTGAAGAACGAAACACTAAGGAGTACGTACATTGCAACACCGAAAGCGGAATGACCGAAAAGGAAGCGGAGGAATTATCCGAAGAGATGTTTGAGGCAATGGGCGGAAAACGTCTTGGCAAACAAAAAATTCTGGGATACGAATGCGAAGGGGTATCGGTTTTAGGGTTTACATCGTGGATTTACAAAGGGCTTCTTCTAAAAAGTGAGGGCGAAATTTTAGGCATCGAATATGCCGAAACTGCGGTTAAATTTACTCCGAACAAAAAAATTGCCGCATCGCAATTTGAACCACCGCAAGGGGTTGAATTTGAGGAACTTAATTCGCAGAGTGATGTTCGTCCAAACGACAATAGCGGAAATAGAAATAATCAGCAAAATGTGGCGGAAGATGAAGAACCGGAAGAAATGTTTACAAAGTATCCGTTTGATGTATTTTCATCTAAGGTAAAAGCCTTTAAACACGGAACTTACGTCAGACTTTTTGTGAAAACTACCGACGGTGTTCACTCGGCTATGTTTACAAAAGCCGTAGGAAAAGGTTCTATTAGCATTGTTGCGGCTTCTCGTAAAAATTCTGCCAGATGGGCTGAAATATTAACTTTTGACGATTTTAAACACAATGGCGTTACTTGTTGGTACGATGACACCAACAATACTTCGACTTTATTGCTAAGTATCGACAAATATAATACTTATATAATGATAGATATTGATCCGGCTGTCAGTCGTTCGCAAACTCTTAAAATAGCTGACAAATTTAACTTCTAATTGAAATGTTTTATTCCCCCGTAGAGACGTTGCATGCAACGTCTCTACAATGCAACGCCCATACAACGCGACGTCCATACAAAAAATATTACCTAATATTTCAATTGATGTAATACTCTGATAATTAGTGAGTTATGCTTAGTTTTTGGGATATTGAACGTAACTCTTTGATAATCAGTGCTTTATCTTTTAATTTTAAATTTTTACCTTTAAATTTAACGAACTATTGTTATTTTATATCATTTTTTCTAACTTTGCTAAAAAAAATAATGAAAAAATACAAGATATGAAGAAAATTCTAATAACTTCGCTTCTTATCTTTTTGGGCTATTTGTCGTTTGGGCAAACAGCTGAAATAGAGGGAGTTGTGAGTTTATCGGGAGGTTCGCCTGCCGTAGGTGCTAATGTCAGTTTGTCGGGTACAAATTTGACTGTTAAAACCGATGAAAACGGAGCTTTTGCGTTCAAAAAATTGAAAGCCGGCAACTATCAGCTTATTATTGTGATGCAAGGCTACGAAACGTATTTCTCGGATTTTATAAAAGCCGATGACAATTCGATAACTTCGGTGGCTGACATAAAATTAACTTCGTCGGAGTTGGGGCAGGGGCTTTCTGTTTCTGTGGTGAATGCCGACGACCTCAACAGCGAGCAAGGGTCTGAAAATGTGTCGGCTCTGTTGCACGGTTCAAAAGATGTTTTTCTAAATTCGGCTTCGTATTCGCTCGGACCGATGCGGTTTCGCATAAGGGGATACGACTCGGAATTTACCGAAATAAGCATCAATGGTGTGGATATGAAAAATATGGAAAACGGACGTACTTATTGGTCTGTTTGGGGTGGTTTGAACAATGTTACAAAATACAAAAACATAACTTTTGGGCTTGATGCTGCCGACAATACTTTCGGAAACATTGGCGGAACAACCGATTTGACTATGCGTCCGACAAAATACCGAAAGGGCTTGCAACTGACTTATTCGATGACGAATCGTTCGTACAGAAATCGTGCTATCGTAACATACAACACCGGTTTGCTGAAAAATAACTGGGCGTTTTCTTTTTCCGGCTCGCGACGCTGGGCTAACGAGGGATACGTAGAGGGTACTTTTTACGATGCGTGGGCGTATTATGTTGGCATCGAAAAGCGAGTAAAAAAACATACTTTTATTTTTAATGCCTTTGGCGCTCCTTCAAAACGCGGAAAACAAGGGGCATCGGTGCAAGAGGTTTACGATTTGGTAAACAATGTTTATTACAATCCGTATTGGGGATACCAAAACGGCAAAAAACGCAACAGTCGCGTTGCTCATATGCACCTGCCAACCGGTATGTTTTCGCATTATTGGAAAATAAATAATTCATTGAAATTAAAATCTTCGTTGGCTGTCAGATTTGGCCAAAACGGTGCTACTGCCCTAAATTGGTACAGTGCAGCCGACCCGCGTCCCGATTATTACAGATATTTGCCAAGCTACATAACAAATCAAAATTCGGCCGATGCCGTTGCTAATTCGTTTGGCAATCCGGAAGATGAAAATTACGCGCAAGTAAATTGGGCGGCGCTCTATTATACCAACGAAAACAGTTACAATGTGGTTGAAAACGTTGATGGCGTTGCCGGCAAAAAAGTGGAGGGTAAAATGGGGCAATATATGATTGAAGACCGCCGATACGACCAGTTTTATACTAATTTTTCGTCGATGATGACAAAAGAATTTAACGACCAAATGAAACTTGATTTTGGGCTTAGTTACAAATATTTTGTTGGTAAAAACTTCAAGGTGGTAGATGACCTTTTGGGCGCTGATTATTGGTTGGACATCGACAAATATGCCGAAAGAGACCTTGCTGAATCCGAAAATGCCGAACAATCTAACGTTTTGCAACCAAATCACGTTGTTTACAAAGGCGATGTTTTTGGTTATAATTATAATGCTAATGTTCAAGAAGCTAAACTTTGGTCGCAGTATTCGCTTGACTTGAAGCGTTTTAATATTGTTGTGGCTGGTTTTGGTAGTTTTACGTCGATGTATAGAGACGGGAAAATGAAAAACGGGAAATTCCCCGACAATTCGTTCGGAAAATCAAAAAAGAACAACTTTTTGGATTATGGTCTAAAAACCGGATTTATGTATAAAATAAACGGCCGAAATTTCTTGTTTACGCACATGGCTTATTTGACGTTGGCGCCTACTTTCCGAAATTCTTACATTTCGCCTCGTACGCGCGACAATTTGATTGACAATTTAGTGTCGCAAAAAATAATGTCGGGCGACATTGGATACGCTTATCGGGCTGCAAGATTGAAACTTTCGTTGAGTGCTTTCTACACTAAATTTACCGACCAAACAAAAATTATGAGTTTTTATCACGACGGTTACAGAAACTTTGTGAACTATGCAATGAGCGGAATTAACAAAACTCATCAAGGTATTGAAATGGCTGTTGATGGCGAAATTTTTACAGGTTTTTCGGCCTACGGAATTTCATCTTTGGGATATTATCGTTGGACTTCGAGACCCAGCGTGAGCGTTACTGTGGACAACAGCGCCGAAGTGTTGGCAGAAAATAAAACTGTATATGCCAAAAACTTTTTGGTTAGTGGTACGCCACAAACTGCCGCATCGGTGGGGCTTAGGTACAAAACCGGAAGTTACTGGTTCTTCAACGTAAACGCAAATTATGTCGATCATATATTTTTGAGTTTCAATCCCGACCGCAGAACTGCCGATGCTGTGCCTTACGAGCAAGCGGGGTCTGATTTGTGGAAAAATATTATAAATCAAGAGCGTTTGCCAAAGGGATACACGCTTGATGCTTCGATTGGTAAGTCTTTTAGGTTCGATTACAAATATTATTTGAATATAAATTTAAGTGTTAATAATATTTTAGATAATAAAAAAATAATAACCGGAGGCTACGAACAGTTGCGTTACGATGTTGAAGATAAAAATCCTGATAAATTTCCTCCAAAATATTATTATTTATACGGACGACAGTTTTATCTTAATATAAGTTTTAGATTTTAATAAAAATAAAAAAACAAACAGATGAGAAATAAACAATACACATTATTATTAATAATAGGAATAGCGATTTTGTTTTCGGCTTGTGTGAAAGAAAATTTTGACAATCCGCCTTCAAATTGTGATGAAATGAATTATAAAAAAACGCATACAATCAAGGAGTTTAAGGCAATGTTGGGGGTTGACGAAAAAATGGAAATAGACACCGACATTGTAATTTGCGGTACTGTAACTTCTAACGACATGTACGGAAATTTTCACAAAGAACTGATAATTGAAGACGATTCCGGTGCTATTGCGATAGGAATAGATGAATCTAAATTGTTTGAAAAATATCCTTTGGGACAAATCGTTTATGTTGAATGTCGGGGTTTATATTTGGGAAAATCGTATGAAATTATCAAATTGGGGGCTTTGTTCAACGAAAACGGAAACGTGAAAGTTGGCCGAATTGCCAAAGATGATTTTCAAAAATACGTGAAAAGAACTTGCGACAACAATTTGAGACAACCTAAAATTATCACAATCGACCGGATAAATGATGATTTGTTGTATCAATTTGTGCAAATTGATGAAGTTCAGTTTTCTAATCCCGAAACAACTTGGGCTGATGCTGTGTCTATGAGCGGAGGCAATAACATTATTCAAGATAAAAATAATCGCACTCTAATTGTTAGAACAAGCGGATATGCTTCTTTTGCGCGCGATTCGTTGCCGGTTGGTAGCGGAAGCATTCAGGGGATAATTGGAAAATATAAAGAAGATTATCAAATTTATGTTAATTTTAAAACAGATGCGAAAATGGAAAATCCTCGTTTTTAGACATCACAAAATAAAAAATTATGAGACAAATAACAAAAATATTAGCTCTTTCGGCTTTTGTATCTATCTTATTTCTATGGAGTTGCGTCGATAAAAAGTTTGACGCGCCAACTACTTGTGCTGACGTTAATTATAAGCCGACACACACGATAGAAGAGCTAAAAGAGTTGTATCAAAATGATACTTTGAAAATAAAAGATGATATAATAATAGAAGGTGTTGTTACGTCGAGCGACCAATACGGAAATTTTTACAAAGAATTGGTTATTCAAGATTCTACCGACGCGCTTTCTATCTCGATTGATGCGAGTTTTTTGTACACCCGATTTCCTTTGGGACAAAAAATTTATGTAAAATGTAAAGACTTGTATCTGGGAAAACTTGCAAATGTGGTGCGATTGGGCGATATTTACACCGAAAACGGAATTGTAAAATTCGGACGTATTCAGGGGAATGTAATTATTGATGAGCATCTGATAAATTCTTGCAATAATGAGCCGGTCGAACCCGAACGGATTTCGTTAGACCAAGTGGGTAGCAAATATACTTACAAACTTGTTACGTTGGAAAACGTGCAGTTCAAAAGCTACGAAGTTGGCGAAACTTGGGCTGATGTTGAAAATTTGCAGAGTGTAAATCATAACATTATTGACCAAAATAACAACAGTCTTTTTGTGCGAACAAGCGGTTACGCAAAATTTGCTCGTGATACGGTGCCTGCCGGAAATGGCTCGATTACCGGTGTTTTGAGTTTCTATAACAAAGATTATCAGTTGATTGTCAGAAGCCTTGATGATGTAGCGATGAATGGAAAACGTTTTACGGAAGATGTTTTGAAAGATTTTGAGGACGAAAATTTACTTTCGGGTGGTTGGACTATACAGACTTTAAAAGGTGTGTCTTGGAATTTGGGTACGCACGGTGGCAAAAGATATTTGAATTGTTCTAATTACAATACTGATACTCACGTAAATACCGAAACTGAAACTTGGTTTATTTCGCCGGAATTGAATTTGAATGAATGTGAAAATCCTAATTTGGTTTTTGAAAACACTTGTAATTACAATGGTGATTTGTTAATTGTCAGATATTCAGTTGATTATGATGGTATGGCTGACCCAACAACCGCTACTTGGACTGATTTATCACCAACTTTATCTACCGGCGGGTGGAGCTGGGTTGGCTCGGGTGATTTGGCCTTGCCCAAAGAGGCAAAATACGTTGCTTTTGTTTACGTAGGCTCTTCGTCGTCCGGAAAAACTTGGGAAGTTGATAATATTTTCATTGGAAATAAAAAATAATACGTCTGAAAGTGGAAAATTTATTTAGACAAGCTGCCGAAAATATAAAAAATGCTGACGCTCTGTTGATTGGAGCGGGCGCCGGAATGGGCGTCGATAGCGGGTTGCCCGATTTTAGGGGAACTACCGGTTTTTGGCGTGCTTATCCGCCTATCGCAAAGCTGGGATTGAGATTTGAAGAAATTGCAAATCCGCGTTGGTTTGCCGACAATCCCCGCCTTGCGTGGGCTTTTTATGGACATCGTTTCAATTTGTACAAGCAAATAAAACCGCACAAAGGGTTCGGTAAGTTGTTGGAAATTGGCAAAAAGATGAAAAATGGTTGTTTTGTCTTCACTTCAAACGTTGATGGACATTTCCACAAAACCGGATTTTCCGGCGAAGATGTTTATGAAATTCACGGTTCGATAAATTATTTGCAGTGCAACAAAAATTGTTCGCATTCTGTTTGGAAAGCCGATTTTGATTGTATCGAAATTGATATGGAAAAATTTGAGGCTGTTGGTGATTTGCCCAAATGCCCGAGTTGTGGTGCTTTGGCGCGCCCGAATATTTTGATGTTCGGCGATTGGAATTGGTTGTCGTACCGTGCTGAAAAACAGGCTGATAAATATTACGAATGGCTGGCCGGATTGCAACAGCAAAATGCAAAACTTGTAATTTTGGAATTTGGAGCCGGCAAAGCGGTGCCGAGTGTTCGTATGAACTCCGAAAAAATATTACACAGTCTAAATGCCGACTTAATTCGGATAAATCCGCGAGATTTTGATGTCCCGCAAGGTGCAATAGGCTTGCCGGTTGGGGCTTTGGAGGCGATTGAGCGAATGGGGTTGTAGTTTTCAATCTTTTCCAAATTCGGGTCTAATCGTATTTGACGGCACAAGAACTTTTGGTGTATTCCATTTTCCTTGCCAGTGTTTTTGTGGGATAATTTTTCCGTTTTCGTCCAAAAAATTACCGCTTTTGTCCTTTTTTATAACCCAGCATCTCCCTGATTTTACGGCGTTTATGGTGGCCGAAATCAAAGTTTCTCGGTTTTCTCCCATATATTCAAGCCCTATGTCGATGCCGACTTCGTTGTTTCGCAAATCCATTTCGCAACCAACCGAATCGGGCAAAAATATTTCTTCTGTTTCTCCTTTCTTAAAATCAATTTTATTGCTTTTTTCGTGTGCAATTCCGAGTTCTCTGGCTGCTTGTGGTTTTATGTATTGCACCAACAGCGCCAACCAAAGGGTGTGCCGAAAAGCATCAACCATTCCGCCGTCCGGATCGCCGTCGAGTTCTTTGCTGTCTATGTGTGAGTTGGTTATTTGGCGGGTTTCCATCGAAATTTCCCACACTTTTTTTGCCACAAAAATATGACGAATACTCCAAATTTTTTCGGGTTTACGCGCTTTACTTTGTGCATAATTTTTTAACGGAAATGTCATAATTATTAAAAATATTAATATTTTTGAGATAGATTTCAATAAAATTATATCTTTGTAGAGTTTAAATATTTACTAACAAAATTAAAATAAATTTTAACTATGAAAAAAAATCTTTTAATAATTTCAAGTTTGGTGCTGATATTTTCTCTTTCGTTAATATCTTGTAAAACTTCGCAAAAAGTTGATTACTCTCAAATGAATTTTGATAAAAAAATAAAAGTGGCTAAAAAAGACACATTTTCGGTTGAAGTAGTGTCTAATCCTTCTACCGGCAACAGGTGGCGATTGATTGATATGGATAAAAATAAAAAAGTAACTTTTGTCAAAGATGAGTTTGTGTCAAACGCTGACCCTAAATTGATTGGGGCGGCCGGAAAACAGATTTTTTATTTTGTGGCAAAAAAGAAAGGACAAACTGCAATAGAAATGGGATATGCCAGAGGCAAAGGTACGCCTTCAAAAAAATATGCTGTTTTGGTAGATATTGAGTAAATTTTGCCAATCAATACTTTGTTGAGTTGTGAGGTAATGGTTTGATAATCAAGGCTTTATCTTGCGTTGTGCTTGGCTTTCTAAAAATTTGATTATTAGTTTGTTATAAAAATACGGAACTACTATTAATTAATGTGTTGTAATTAGTAATTCGTTATTTTTTTGTAATGATTTGGTAGTCAGCGAGTTGCTTTTGTTGCTGTCGAGAGGATTTACGCCGTTCGCAATTAAACAAAGTATTGTTTTAACCTTTTTTTATAAAAAAAATAAATCATTATGCCCATTTTATGTATCGAAACCTCAACTAATGTTTGCACAGTTGCGCTTTCGGAAAACGGAAAAATAATAGCTCAAAAAGGAACGCACGAAAATTTTTCGCACTCTAAGCTGTTAGCCATTTTTGTAAAAGAAATATTAGACGAAAATAATTTAACGCCCGACAGGCTTCAAGCTGTTGCTGTGAGCGAGGGACCGGGTTCGTACACAGGTTTGCGTATCGGAGTTTCAACGGCCAAGGGCTTGGCTTATTCGCTGTCGATACCGATGATTGCCGTCGATACGCTACAAATAATTGCAATCGAAGCAATAAAAAAATATGGCGAGGCTTCGGACTCAACGATTTTTTGCCCTATGATTGACGCTCGCCGAATGGAAGTTTATACATCTTTTTATGACAATCGGGCAAAAAAAATATTAAAAACTGATAATTTAATAATTGACGAGAACAGTTTTGGCGAAGAATTGAAAAACAAAAAAATTGTTTTTGCCGGCGATGGTGCTGCAAAATGTAAAGATGTTATTACAAACAAAAATGCAGTCTTTTTGGACAAAATTCACCCGCTTGCGCAAAATATGGCAGAACTTGTGCATTCAAAATTTTTGAAAAAAGAATTTGTTGATGTGGCTTATTTTGAACCTTTTTACCTAAAACCATTTATTGCAACAACGCCTAAAAACAAACTGGCGTAAAAAAATAATACTAAAATTTAAAAAACAGCAATGTTTTTTTAACTTTGCACCTAAAATAATAAAAAAATATAATTTTATGGCAACAACCTCAGACATTCGCAACGGAATGACAATCATTTTCAATAATGATTTATACAAAATAGTAGAATTTTTGCACGTAAAACCCGGCAAGGGAGCGGCATTTGTTAGAACCAAATTGAAAGGTATTGCAAACGGAAAAACTTTTGATTACACTTTTCCGGCAGGTGCAAAAATCGAGGAAGCAAGAGTTGAAAGACGTCCGTATCAATATTTGTACAAAGACGATATGGGATACAACTTTATGCACCGCGAAACCTACGAACAAATTGCTATTCAAGAGGATTTGATTGAAGGAGTAGATTTTATGAAAGAGGAACAAGAAGTTGAAATAGTTTTTGATGCCGACACCGAAACTCCATTGTATTGCGACTTGCCTCAAAGCGTGGTGTTAGAAGTGGCATACACCGAACCCGGACTGAAAGGCGACACAGCTTCTTCGACCGTATCGAAACCTGCAAAATTGGAAACCGGCGTAGAAATTAGAGTACCTTTGTTCATAAAAATAGGAGAAAAAATTAGGGTTGACCCAAGAGAAAAAAGTTATCTCGAAAGAGCAAAATAATGTTGAAAGTAATGATTAAATTGCTTGATATACAACGAATTAACAGTCTAATATTAACAAATAATTATATCTTCTGTGGCTAAATCATCAATAGAACGATTGCGATTTTGTAATTTTAAATTACGGACACTTTTAAATATTACACAGGCAATTAATCTCAATTTGCCAACAGAAGATTTATTATTTACGTTCAAGCAAATTCTTTCCGAAGAACTTAATATTGGGCGTTTTTTGCTTTTTTCAAATTTGGAAAAAAAATGGGAGGTAATTTTAGCTTACGGAATTGAGAAGGAAGAGTACGAAAAAATTAATATAAAAAAAGACCTTATTCCGCTGCAAGGTATCGAAATTTTGGTTGGCGACGAGCGCGAACTTTATCAAAATTTGGATTTTGTAATCCCTATTTTTAAAGAAAATAAAGTGATTGCGTATATGCTTTTGGGCGATATCGACGACGAAGAAATCGGAATTAGCCCGTCTTTGCGACATTTGCAATTTATTCAAACTCTTTCAAATATTATCTTGGTTGCTATCCAAAACAAAGAACTTCTAAAACGTAGTTTTGTTCAGGAAAGAATCAAAAAAGAGTTGGAAATGGCTGCCAACATACAGTCGATGTTGGTGCCGTCGTCCGACAGTATGCCCCAAATTAACGGTGTGCGGATAAAACCGTTTTATATGCCACACTACGAAGTGGGCGGCGACTTGTACGATTTTGGTAGCATAAATAAAAATGAAGTTTACTTTTGCATTGCCGATGTGTCGGGCAAAGGTATGTCGGGAGCAATGATTATGGCTAACTTTCAGGCAAATCTGAGAGCGCAACTCCGAATAAAAAATATCCCGTTTACTCATATCGTTAAAAATCTAAATCAAAATGTGCTGAACGCCTCAAAAGGACAACATTTTGTTACAATGTTTTTGGCAAAATATAATATTTTTACAAAACAACTTTTGTACATAAATGCCGGACATTTGCCGCCTTTTTTGTTTGACCTGAATACTCAAAAAGTTAAACATTTGACTTTGGGCTGTGTCGGGCTTGGAATGTTAGACGAAATTGAGCAGGTCAAAATCGGCAAAATTAGAATAAAAAATACCAGCAAATTGCTTTGTTTTACCGACGGACTTTCGGAATATTCGGCTGACGGGGTAGAGGAATTGGGACTGCTGATTGCTACGGAGGCTATGCAAAATCAAGGCTTGGATATAGTGCAAAGCATTGATTATATTATTCAAAAACTAAATATTTCAAAAGAAAATAAAAATATTTTTGATGACGTAACGATGCTTGGTGTGCAATTTGATATTCAACAAAATACAAAAAGTAGCCCTTAGAAATAATAACGTTCTACGCGTAAGGAAATTTTAAACCGGAGTTTACTCATTGTAAATGAGGGATTTAGTTTTTGCAACAACGCAGAAGTTTACATTTATATCGGTTACCAAAATAAAAAATCGTTCTTTTTACACATTTATTAATTATATAAAAATATTATTATGAAAAAAATAGTTTACATCTCGTTATTTCTTATTTTTCCGTTTTTCGCGTTTTCACAGTTTTCGTCCGATTTGATTGTTTTTAATCGAAATGGTGAAAATTTTAAGTTGTATTTGAATAATGTATTGGTAAACAGGCAGTTTACGAACAAAGTTTATGTCCCAAATGTTGGAGTTGGCAATAACAATATTAGAATTATTTTTCAGAATTACGGCGAAGCTACTTACAAAGTTGATGTTTTTATAGAACCAAATTCGGAATTTGTGGTTGCTTTGTTCAAGGCTTACGGAACATCTTATACATCAGAGGTTTATAAGGCGGTTGATTATACGTTGAGTTTTCAAGATTGGGTGAATAGCTCCTATAATTTATTGAAACAGTTAGACAACGGATTTGATGATTACAACAACCAAAACAACGGTTACAACAACCAAAATAATGGTTACAATAATCAAAATAACGGTTACAACAATCAGAATAATGGTTACAATAACCAAAATAACGGTTACAACAATAACAATTATAATCCGCCTCACAATAATCACAACAATCCCTGTGTAACACCGATGTCGCAAGCGAGTTTCAACGATGCTATGAGCGTAATTTCCGAAAAGTCTTTTGATAGCGATAAATTAACGATAGCCAAACAAATAGCAAACAGTAATTGTTTGCTTAGTGAGCAGGTTAAGCAAATTGCCAATCTTTTTTCGTTTGAAGACTCAAAATTAAAGTTTGCAAAACACGCATATACAAGGACTTACGACCCTCAAAATTATTATGTCGTAAATTCGGTTTTCAAATTTTCGAGCAATGTTGATGAACTTCAAGAATTTATAGAAGCGCATTAGTTTTATGAAAAATATTTTGCTTGACGCAGTTGTGGTGGTTGCCGGCGGTTCGGGGCGACGAATGAAATCCAAAATTCCTAAACAGTTTTTACCTATCGGCAACCTACCTGTTTTGATGCGCACTTTGACTGTTTTTTATGAGTTTTGTGCGCAAACTCAGATAATTTTGGTTTTGCCCAAAGCGCAGATAGATTATTGGCAAAATTTATGTCGAGAATATAATTTTTCGATACAGCACACGATTGTAGAGGGCGGGCAAGAACGTTTTTTTTCGGTGAAAAATGGAATTGAAAAAATAAACGCCCAAAGCGGAATTGTGGCTATTCACGATGGAGTACGCCCGTTGGTGGATTTGGCTACAATTCGGCGCGGTGTGCAAGCTGCTCAAAAACATAAAGCTACAATTCCCGTAATTGTTGAAAATAATAGCGTTAGGGTGGTCGAAAATGGCGAGAATTGTTATTTCGATAGAAATAAAATCAGAATAGTTCAAACTCCACAAGTCTTTGATATTGAGCTTATTAAGAAGGCTTATCGTCTTCCGTATTCTTCGGCATTTACCGACGATGCTTCGGTGGTTGAAAAATTGGGCGAAAAAATATTTTTATTCGAGGGAAATATGGAAAACATAAAAATAACTACAAATTTTGACCTCAATTTTGCTAATTTTTTATTGTCGTCTTAAATTTCCTTCGCATTCTATTTCATTCTATACGGGGCGTAGAGACGTTGCAGGCAATGTTTCTACAAAACAAAACATAAAATTCCCCCACATTATATGTTTTGACCTATTTATTTTCAATTCGCAAAAATTATTTTATATTTGCACGTGCAATAATTTGCTGGGTTTGCGTAACGGATTGATAGTTAGAGTGTTGTGTTGGTTGTTGAATGAGGTGTCAAGTCGGTCTGGTTATCAAAAATTAAGATATTATTCATAATTTAGCGGAGTGTTGCACGAGCGTAAGCAACAGCAAAAACCTCTAAGAGGTCGAACTTTGAACGTGGTACTTTCAATAATGCTACAGCACATATATTTAATTCGGTATATTTGAGGTTTTGGGGTATCACAAAAAATAATTTTGTATATGTTTTTAGAAAATAAATCGCACAGGATAGCCCGAAGAGGGTGGGTAGAAGTAGTTTGTGGCTCTATGTTTTCGGGCAAAACCGAAGAATTAATCCGAAGGCTAAAACGAGCGCAAATCGCTAAGTTAAAGGTTGAGATTTTTAAGCCGGCTTTGGACAAGCGTTATTCTGAAACCAAAGTTGTTTCGCATAATGCCAATGCTATTGTTTCGTTGCCGGTAAAATCCTCAGATGAAATCCTAAAACATATCGACGAGGTTGATGTTGTGGGTATTGACGAAGCTCAATTTTTCGACGAGGGAATAACAGAGGTTTGTGAAACACTTGCCAACAAAGGAGTTCGAGTGATTGTTGCCGGTTTGGATATGGATTTTCAAGGAAATCCGTTTGGACCTATGCCCACTTTGATTGCCAAAGCCGAATTTGTTACCAAAGTTCACGCTATTTGTATGAAATGTGGTAATTTGGCTCAATTTTCTCATCGTATAAGTAACGAAAAAGACGTTGTTGAATTGGGCGAAAAAGATAAATATCAACCGCTTTGTCGGTCGTGTTACAACCAAGAACAGAGCTAAAAATATTGTTATTATTAAATTTTTAAATAAAATATTATCGTTTTTATTGGTATTGCCAATAAAATTTTATCAATTGGCTATTTCTCCGTTGTTGCCAAAATCGTGTCGTTACGTTCCGACTTGTTCGAGTTATGCCATCGAAGCTATAAAAGTACACGGCGTTTTCAAAGGGTTTTGGTTGGGATTTTTGCGAGTTTTACGTTGCAATCCTTGGGGAGGCAGCGGTTACGATCCGGTTCCTCCCAAAAAATAAGAGGCTGTAAGTGCTGTTTTTGAGCAAATATTTGTTTTTCCGAAAAAAAATGTTTGAGATTTATACGTTAAGTTGTTGTGTAATCTTTTGATAATGAGAAAGATATATTTTGGCGACTTGATTTTTTATTTCACAAAACGTTGTATTAACTTTATTTGCTAAAAAAAAGTTGTTATTTAAGTGAAAAAATAGTATATTTGCAAGTGTATATACAATGATTTTTCCTTTATCTTAACAATATCAAAATATGAAAAAAATATTAACAATTTTAGTTCTTGGTTTATTGACGATAAGTGTATTTGCACAAGCTCCCGAAAAATTTAGTTATCAAGCAGTAGTGCGAGATGCCGATAGTAAATTGGTTGTAAATCAGGAAGTTGGCCTAAAAATAAGTATCCTGAAAAATTCGGCGACCGGAACGGCTGTTTATGTCGAAACTCAAACACCAACAACCAATATCAATGGTTTGATTAGCATTGAAATAGGAGAGGGGACGGCAGAAAATGGTAATTTTTCAGAAATAAATTGGGCTAATGGTAATTTTTTTATAAAAACAGAAATAGATCCAACCGGTGGAACTAATTACACAATAACCGGCACAACTCCTATTTTGAGTGTTCCGTACGCTTTGCACGCAAAATCTGCGGAAACTTTTTCGGGCGAAATTGAAGAAACAGACCCCAGTTTGCCGGACGGAAATAATGTCGGTGATATGTTGTACTGGAATGGTAATGAGTGGGTTATAATATCGGCACCTTTGTTGGGAGAGGCCACATTGCAGATAGTTGGCGGTTTGCCTACTTGGGTATCCGAAGGTGGTGGAATGGGGACTGTAACCAATCCGACTACCGGAAAAACGTGGTTGGATAGAAATCTTGGTGCTACGCAGGTGGCTACCGATTTGTCGGACGAAGATGCCTACGGAGACCTTTATCAATGGGGGCGAGCTACCGACGGACACGAAAAGAGAACATCGGAAACTACAACAACATTAAGCAACACTATCACTCCGGGACATGATAAATTCATTATATCTGCAAGTGCTGCGTCCGACTGGTGTGTAACGCAAAATGACAACCTTTGGCAAGGGGGGGACGGGCTAAATAATCCGTGTCCGAATGGATACAGGCTTCCGACTGAGGCTGAATGGGCAGCTGAATTTGCAACTTGGTCGGCGCAGAATGCTGCCGGTGCTTTTGCTTCGGTTCTCAAATTACCTTTGGCGGGGGTGCGTTTTAATGATAACGGCGCGGTTGAGCTTGTGAATTTTAGTGCTTTTTATTGGTCTAGTAGCGTATATGGCGTTGGTGCAAAATGTTTGACTTTTAATAATTCTTACTTGTCGGTTGCCAACGAGGAGAGAGCCGGGGGCGAATCGGTACGCTGTATTAAAAATTAGAAAAACGATATATTTACAAACTTGATGTGTTTGTTTTTATTTCGATAAATTTTAAATTAATATTTTATTAAAATTGAGATTAAAAGGTTGATTATCAGATTGTTATAAGAAATAATGAACTGTTTTGAAATTATATAGCTGACAATCAGTACGGATTAAATGATTTATTTTGCTGGTAATATTCTGATTACTAAGTGGTTATTTCTAAGCTGATTTGTTGTTAAATAAAAAATAATAAAAAATTCAATAAATATAAAATTATGAATAGAATCATAACATCGTTTGTACTTGTAATGCTTACATTGAATGTAATTGCGCAAGTACCTCAAAAATTTAGTTATCAAGCGGTGGTGCGAGATGCGGATAATAAATTGGTTGTAAATCAGGAAGTTGGACTAAAAATAAGTATCCTGAAAAATTCGGCGAACGGAACGGCTGTTTATGCCGAAACTCAAACGCCAACAACCAATATCAATGGTTTGATTAGCATTGAAATAGGTGGCGGAACGGCAGAAAATGGTAATTTTGCAGAAATAAATTGGGCTAATGGTAATTTTTTTGTAAAAACAGAAATAGACCCAACCGGTGGAACTAATTACACAATAACCGGCACAACTCCTATTTTGAGTGTTCCGTATGCTTTGCACGCAAAATCTGCGGAAAGTTTTTCGGGCGAGTTTGAAGAAACAGACCCCAGTTTGCCGGACGGAAATAATGCCGGCGATATGTTGTACTGGAATGGTAGTGAGTGGGTTATGATACCTGCAACGCAGGCGGAAGGTGCTACATTAAAAATGGTGAACGGACAACCGGCTTGGGTTGCTGTGGCTGTTGAAGTTGGTGAGGTAACTAATCCGGCTACCGGAAAAACGTGGATGGATAGAAATCTTGGAGCTTCGCAGGTGGCTACCGCCAAAGATGATGCGGCGGCTTATGGCGATTTGTATCAATGGGGACGTTCTGCCGACGGGCATCAAGTCAGAACTTCTGCCGTTTCGACCGAATTGTCGGCTACCGACCAACCCGGACATGGGAATTTTATAACTGTCAGTAGTATGCCTTACGATTGGCGTAGTACTCCAAACGATAATCTTTGGCAAGGGGTAAACGGAGTGAATAATCCGTGTCCGGTCGGGTATCGATTGCCTACCAACGCCGAATTTGACGCCGAACGTGAAAGTTGGAGCAGTAATAATGCCAACGGGGCTTTTGCTTCGCCTTTGAAACTTACGGTTGGCGGAAATAGAGGAAATAGCGACGGTTCGCTTGGAAATGTTGACGGATATGGGTATTACTGGACAAGTACGGCTGTTGACGGAAAAGGCGGAAGCCTGACTTTTTATAATGGAAATGCTTTTGTCGATTCGGATTTTAGGGCGTATGGCTTTTCGGTGCGTTGTATCAAAGAGTAATTACAAAATTTTAAATATTTAATAAAAATAATCATAAAAAAAGGAGGCTAAAATGAAGGTTAATAAATTGAAAATGAGCGTGATAATGTTTTTTTTGTTGGTGGGTTTATCGGCTCAGGCACAAAATAGCATAAACGCTACCGGAGGAACAACTTCGGGCGATGGCGGTTCTGTTACTTATTCGGTTGGACAGGTTTTTTATACAACCTACTCTTCGGATAACGGTGCTGTGAGCGAAGGCGTACAGAAACCTTACGAAATTTACGGGGTTATTGCAATAAAAGAAACGGAAGGGATAGACCTTAATGTTTCTACTTATCCGAATCCAACTACCGATATTTTACAGTTGAAAATTGATAATAACGAATTGGAAAATGTGGCTTATCAATTATTTGACGTTTCGGGTAATTTGCTGAAAATGAGCGATATAAATGGTTCTATCAAGCAAATTGATATGAGTAGTTACCAAAGTGGTATTTACTTTATAAAAATTATTAGTGAAAATCAGTCAATTAAAGAATTTAAAATTATAAAAAATTAAGGAGGAGTAAATATGAAAAAGTTTTTTGTGTTTTTTGCAGTGATATTATTTGCGTCAAGTTTATTTGCGCAAGTACCTCAAAAGATAAGTTATCAGGCTGTTGTGAGAAACGCCGATAACGAATTAGTTAAAAATCAAAAAATAAGTATGCAAATAAATATTTGTAAGCAAGCGACGGGCGAGGATATACTTTATTCGGAAACTCACAAGCCTACTACCAACAATAACGGATTGGTAAGTATCAAAATAGGCGAAGGGGAAGTTGAGGAAGGTAGTTTGAGTGGTATTAATTGGGCCGCGGGACCTTATTTTATCAAAAGTCAAATTGATTTGGAGGGCGGAACTGATTATACTATTGCCGGCGCAAGTCAAATTTTGAGTGTTCCTTATGCTTTGTATGCTAAAACTGCCGAAACTATTACCGGCGGAATTACCGAAACAGACCCAAGTGTGCCGAATGGTTCCCAAAAAGGCGATATGATGTACTGGGACGGAGCTAATTGGAAAACACTGCCTGCCACAAGTAAAGATAGTGCTACTTTGCAGATGATTGGCGGAGTGCCTACGTGGGTTGGTGGTTCGGCGCCTGCTATTGGAACTATCACTAATCCGACTACCGGAAAAATTTGGATGGATAAAAATCTTGGAGCTACGGAGGTTGCAACTAATCCTAATATAACTACTTCTTTTGGTTATATTTACCAATGGGGACGCGGCAACGACGGGCATCAGGAGGTAAATTCTGAAACAACTACTGAATTGAGTAGTACTGATGAGCCGGGACATGGACTGTTTATAGTATCAACAGCGAGCCCTTACGATTGGCGTAGTCCTCAAAACGATGATTTATGGCAGGGGCTAAATGGTGTAAATAATCCTTGTCCTGAAGGTTTTCGTATTCCAACCGAAGCGGAATGGGTAGAAGAAATGAATACTTGGGCTCTACCAAGTGCCGCTGCCGCTTTTGAGGCATTGAAATTGCCTTTGGCCGGTTTTAGAGATAAGCTCGAAGGCTCTTTTTGGAGTGCTGGTGAAGAGGGGTCTTATTGGTCGAGTACCGTTAATGGGATAGAAGCAAAATATCTGTATTTGGCTGTTGGTGGCGAGGCTGAGATAATTGGTGGGTATAGAGTTGTTGGTTATTCTGTACGTTGCATAAAAGATTAAAATTTGGAGGTGATGCACAAAGTATGCTGTTTTTTATATGTATCCAAAATTTATATAAAAAAATGAGCTAAATCAAATGCATTATATATCAAAGCGTGGTTGCCAATAAATTGTCTTCCACAGGTTTTACACAAATAATTTTGTTTTTTTTTGTATTTATAACCGTTCTTTTTTATATTTGCACCCGAATATTTAGGGCATTTGAGTTCTATTTTTATTTTCATATTTCAAAAATAAATGATAATGTCCTAAATTTCAAATATTTATAACAGCATACTTTTTAAAGCACCTCCTAAAATTTATTATATATCGGTTTGCTGGTTTTCAGCGAATTGTATATGTGTTTTCTATATTAACATTGTAGGGTAGCTCTATGGAGTTGCCCTATTTTTTTATAAAAAAATAAAAATATAGTTCAGATAATTAAGAATTATTATTTCTTTGAAAATTATTAATTTATTTGAGTTCTGAACAACTAACATTTTTGTTAAATCTAAAAATATAATGCTGATTATCAGGTGGTTATAAAAAAAAACAAGCGGCATAACGCTTTGATTATCAGTTTGTTATGAAAATAGCTGTATTATGAAAAAAATATTGAATATAATTATTTTATTGGGGATTAGTTTTTTTGCGTACTCGCAGGCTAAGGTTGTAGGCACATTTTCTTTGTTGGCAAATCAAGAGGTAAAACTTGTAGGTTATTTGGGGTTTGAAAAATACACAATAGACAGTGTAAAAGCCAACAGCAGAGGGTATTTTGAACTTTCGTATGCGGACGAAAATAAGGGAATGGCTTATCTGATTGCAAAAAATAAAAAGCCGTTTTTAATTATTCTTGATGGAAAAAATATAAAATTAAAAGGGCGTAATTTTGAGCTTTTGGAGGAGGTGAAAATATTAGAAAGCAACGAAAATAAATTATTTGAGCAATATGTTGTGGAGCATTTTAAGCGCGAAGATGCTTTGAGGGCTTGGGAATATTTGGAACATATTTACTCCGACGATTTGTTTTTTAGTAAGCAAAAAAATATAAAACAAGAGATTATAAAAGAAAAACAGCGTTTGCAAACAGAAGATAGTTTGTTCCTATCTCGATTAAAATCAAATAGTTATGCGGGTTACTACTTGTCGGTGCAAAAATTAGTTAGTTCGGTTCCTTATGTGCTAAAATTTGAACCCCAAAAAATACCGCACGTCGTTGATGAGTTCCGAAAATTTGATTATTCAGACCCGCGTTTGCTCAAAAGCGGTTTGTTGGCAAATGTTATCGAAAGTCATTTTTTCTTGATAGAAAACAGCGGTGGTTCGATGGATAGTATTTATTTGGAAATGAACAAATCTATTGATATTTTGATTGGAAATTTATCGTCGGACGAGCAACTTTTGAATGAAATTGGCAAACATTTGTTCCATTTTTTTGAAAAACGGAGTTTATTTAGAGCTTCGGAGTATTTGGCTTTGGAGTTGTTGTCGTTGAACGAAGATGTTTGTGTTATCAATCAGAATTTTGCGTTTCAGCTGGAAAGTTACCGAACAATGCGAGTGGGGGCGATTGTTGCCGATTTTGATTTTAAGACCGATGTTGTTTTGCCCAAGAGCAAGATAGGCCTAAAAAAACTTTCGGACATAAAAAGTGCCTACACTGTTCTGATTTTTGGAGCAAGTTGGTGTCCACAATGTTCCAAAGAGCTTGCTGCTGTGGTTTCGTTGTATCCGAAGTGGCAAAAACAAAACGTTGAAGTTGTTTTTGTTTCATTAGACCAAGAGGAAAAATCTTTCAAAAATTTTGTGAGTGTGTTCCCGTTTATCAGTATTTGCGATTATTTGGGGTGGGAAAGCCGGACTGTGCAAGATTATTACGTATTTGCTACGCCTACCATATTTTTGCTCGATGCCGAACGTGAAATTGTTTTGCGACCAAGTTCGGTAAATCAATTAGATGCGTGGATAGAGTGGTATTTGGTGCAGAAAAAACAATAAATTTTGATTACGTAAAACCTTGAAGTTTGGTCGTTGCTTTGCGAAATGTTACGATAAAATTTATTTGAGAGTAAAACGGTAATGTTTTGATATTCAATGATTTACGGCTTGTTTTTGTCTTCGATGTAAATCGGGAAATTTGTATTTTATCAATATGTCTATTTGGCAGAAAATCAGAAAGTTACAGCGGAATTCTGTTTTCTGCCAAATATTGGTTTAATTGAACAAACCGTCCAAATGTTCAATGTCGATAATATTCACGATAGTTTTTCCGTTGTGTGTATATTGGTGTGATTCACAGGCGAATAGCTTGTTTATTAGCTCTTGCATTTCGGCTTCGTTCAGATAATGGTCTAAATTTTTTGTTTTAGATTTTGTTATTTGCAACGCAATTTCTTCTTTGTTCAAGCCGTTGAAATTCACATTGCTTATTTCGCTAAGTTTTATTATTTTCAAAATAGTATCTTTACTTTCGCTAAGGCCTATATATGGCGGAATACCTGTTATATTGTACGATTTGTCATTTATTTTTTCAAACCGAAATCCAATTTCTTCGAGTTTATCGCTTATTTGTTCAAATTCGTGCAGGTCGATAGTCGAAAAATTTATCTGAACCGGATAAAGCGTTTGCTCGCTGATAGTTTTTTCTGAAATTTTACCCAAAACCTCCTCAAAATCAATCTGTTTTAGGGCGCGTTTTATGTTTATTGTCATCAAACCCGATTTTACCGGCGTTAGAATATATTTATTTTTCAGATTTATAAACTGCTTGACCGTTGGTTTTGGCGTGTTTACGGCCGGTGTTTGATTAAAAATTGTTTGCTCCGGATTTTTGTAATTGTTGCTATGTGATATTTTTGAATGAAAATTAAATTCTTTTTCGGCTTGTTCAAACGGATTGTAAACCGGTTCCAGCTTGATGTCCGGCATTTTTATATTGTTGTTTTTTTCGATACTCGAAATATTTACAAATTCGGTATTTTCAAAATCGATAGCCGGCGGAATGTCAAAATTCGTTAGCGCCTTGCGAATTGCCGCCAACAGCATCTGAAAAATATTATTGGCATTGTCAAAATTTATTTCGGTTTTGGTCGGGTGAATATTTATGTCTATTTTGTCGCACTCTATCTCAAAAAACAGAAAATACGTAGGTTTGGCGTTTGCCGGCAGCAATTTTTCGTACGAAATTGTAACCGCTTTGTGAAAATACCCATTTTTCATATAGCGATTGTTCACAAAAAAATATTGTTTTGCATTGTGTTTTGTGGCGTGTTCGGGTTTTCCTACAAATCCCGAAATTTTTATAAAACCGGCATCTGTATTTACCGTAACGAGGTGTTTGGAAAGCGATTTTTCAAACACGTTGATTATGCGTTCTTTCAGCGATGATTTGGGGAGTTTTATAATTGTCTGTCCATTGTGAATCAGTGTAAAATCTATATTGTGATGCGGTATTGCAACTCGTTGAACCTCAGTGATAATGTGTTTAAATTCGGTGCTGTCGGATTTTAAAAATTTTCGGCGTGCCGGAATATTAAAAAACAAATTTTTGACGGCAAAATTACTGCCGTTAGGCGTATTTACCGATTCTATTTGCAACAATTTGCTCGCCTCCATAATTATTTTAGTCCCGATATTGTCGTTTGGGCTTTTGGTTTTTAGTTCGACGCTTGCAACCGCTGCAATCGATGCCAAAGCCTCGCCCCGAAAGCCTTTTGTTTCGATAGCGAACAAGTCGGACGTGGATTTGATTTTTGAGGTTGCGTGTCGCTCAAAACTTAGGCGTGCGTCGTCTTCGGACATACCTTTGCCGTTGTCGATAACCTGTATCAGCGTTCGACCGGCATCTTTTACGTTGATTGTAATTTCTGTTGCACCGGCATCAATCGAATTTTCTACAAGTTCTTTTATGACAGACGCCGGACGCTGTATTACTTCACCGGCGGCTATCTGATTTGCCAGCGAATCGGGTAAAATTTTTATTACGTTTGACATACAATTTGCTAAATAAATAATTTTTTATATTTTTGTAAGACGTTGATTATCAGTGTTTTATAAATAAGATTTTGTTTTGTAACCTTCTGATTATCAAGGCTTTAACCCACTATTCATCATTAACCATTATCTAACAATGCTTAGTTAAATAAATTTCGAAAGTGTATCTGAATACAGAAACATATACGAAAGAACAATCAGCAAAGCCAGTATGATAAGCAACCGCAACGTGGAGCTGTTATCGCGTCGGGTGCGGGTTATCGAATTTCGACGAAAATCAAACGAAGCCTTGTAATTTTCGGGTGTTTTAGCCTCTTCGGTGATGCCCAATTCCTTTCTGATGCGTTGTTCACGTTTTTCTCTATCTTCTTTTTTAGGATCGTAATACATTGGTTTGTAGTCGAATACGTAATGTCCTCTTTGTTTGAAAAAAAATCCCATATTTTTATATTAAAAAAATTCTAATTTACAAAGTTAAAAAAAAATACAATTTATAAAAAGATTTAAAATTATTGATGAAAAAAATGTTTTGTAATGTGTTGAATATTAGCTTGATATGTCGTTTGGAGATTTTATATTAATTAAAAATACAAAAAAAAAGTTTGTCGGATAGTTTTTTTTGTTTAATTTTGAAAATAAAAAAAGTACTATGGACTCAGCAAAAAAATTTTTATTAGGATTTATTTCAGGAATCGCAAGTGGTGCAGCAGTAGGCTTGTTGCTTGCCCCTGACAAAGGAGAACAAACTCGTAAAATAATCGTTGAAAAAATCGACGAATTAGCACAAAAAGGTAAAGAAATCTACGACAGTAAAAAGAAAGTCGGAGACGAGGGAGAAGAATAAAAATTATGAGCTGTCTGAATTTATAATTTAGACAGCTTTTTTTGCAATATTATACCATCAGCCCAATGAAAGAACGCAATTTTCAAGATTATTACAAAATTCTGAAAAGAGATTTGACCAAGTACGTAGAGCTAAAAGCAGAACTGTACGGTTTGAATTTCATCGAAAGTTTTTCGCTGCTTGTTACAAAATTTGTAACTTTGAGCATTACATTTTTGTTTGGTATAGTATTTACAATGTTTTTGTTGCTAACTTTGGCCTACTTTTTGGGCGATTTGCTGGGAGCAACTTATTTAGGTTTTTTGATTGTTTCGGGAATATTTCTTATTCTGGCAGTTATTTTTATTGCGCTACGACACAAATTTCTTACGAATCCAATCATCAACGCAATGATTTCCGTAATGTTTAAATACGATAAAGACGACGAGGATAATGCAAGCAAAGAAAAGTAGAAAAAAAGAATACAGCAAAATAAAAAGTTTGAACGATATTAGACGAAATAAAAAAAATGTCGAAACAAAATTGAAAGTCCGAAAAGTGTTGATGAAAAGGCATTTGAGAGATTTGAACGAAGATTTTTCGGGCGATTATGTGTTCAAACAAAGCCTAAAAGCGCTAAAAATTGACAAACCTCTATTCCAATATATTCCGGGATTGGCAAAAGGCGTAAAACTCGACAAAAAAATCTTAATACCGCTTTTATCCGGTTTTATTACTTCTTTGAGTTCTTTTTTGGCTATGAGAACTCGAAAATCTCCCGAAAAAAAATAAAATAATTGTAACTTTTTCTCAACTTATTCGTCCTACCAATAACAATATTCGTTAAATTAAAAGTTAAAAGTTAAAAATTATAACGTTGGTTATTAGGGAGTTATGTGTATTTTGTTTTGTAAGTAGTTGATTGTTAGGTTGTTATGAAGTGTGTTTTTGTAATGATTTGATAATCAAAATTTTATATGTTTGTAAATAGTTTTGTGTAATTCTTAGATAATCAGTGTTATAGTCGCTATTGTGAGGACTTTGCCGTTCTCAATTTAACGAATAAGTTTTGACGAGTAATAAAACACATTAATTAATATATAAAAAAATTAGCTTATGAAACCATTATTATTATCCTTAGGTATTTTAATTTCGTTAGCGTCTTTTATTTTTGTCGAAAACGAAAATTCGTGTGTAAAAGGAAACGAAAATGTAGTTGTCGAAACTCGCGATTTATCGGGGTTTGAGCGGATATGTCTCGGCATCAATGCCGATTTGGTAATCACCCAGTCCAACGAATTTGAAGTGAAAATAGAGGCTTCTGAAAATTTGATGCAACACATCAAAACCAAAATTAGCTCTGATAAATTGATAATTTCGTCAGAAAAATGTTTAAAATCACACAAGCCGATTAAGGTTTATGTGTCGGCTCCTCAGCTGAATCTTATCGAAGTTATAGGTTCGGGAAATGTTTATCAAAATGGAAATTGGAATTTCAAAACGCTAAATTTGCATGTTATTGGCAGTGGCGATATAAATTTTTCAGAAATAAAAGTTGCTCAAAATTTGAAAAATATAATTTCGGGCAGTGGCGATATAAGTATTGAAAAATTGAATATTACAGGCAATATTGAAAATACGATTTCGGGTAGCGGAGACATTGTGATAAAGCAGGTTGGAAACATCAATAGAATGAAAAATGTAATTTCGGGTAGCGGAGACGTTGCGATTGCTTCAACCGGAATTTGTGAATATTCAAGCTCTGTGATTGTTGGTTCGGGCAATTTGAACACGTTTGAAACAAAAACAAATTCGGCAAAAGTGGTTGTTACCGGCAGTGGCGATGCGCGAATTAATGTTGTTCAGGATTTGAATATGAATTTGGTCGGAAGTGGAGATATTGTTTACGCCGGAAATCCCAAAATTTCAAAAAATATAGTTGGCTCGGGCAATATTTATTGCAAAAAATAAATTGTTTTTTTGACTGATTTTATAATTTTTTATGACGAGATTTTTATGTCTCGTCATAAAAAATTATAGTAGGATGGGGTGAGGTAGTCGCTTGATTTACAGGTTGTTGTGCTGTTTTAGTATTTTATTTTATCAACAACAAATTCATAAAGTTTATTGGTCGATTCTTCGATACTCAAAACGTCGGTTCTGATTTCAATATCATATTTTTTCGGAATATCAAACGGCGAATCGATACCCGTAAAATTTTTTATTTCACCATTTCGAGCTTTCTTGTATAACCCTTTGACGTCGCGTTGTTCGCATACTTTTAGCGGTGCATTTACAAAAACTTCAACGTAATTTTCGCGCCCGATGATGTCTTTTGCAATATTTCTGATGCCGTCGGTCGGGCTAATAAAACAGTTGATTGTGATAATTCCACAATTCAGAAATAATTTATTAACTTCAGCAATTCTTCTGACATTTTCCAAGCGGTCTTTTTGCGAAAAACTCAAATTTCTGTTTATTCCGCTACGAATATTATCGCCGTCGAGTACCTGCGTAACAAAGCCGTTCGCAATCAATATTTTTTCTAAATTTACGCCCAAAGTTGTTTTTCCGGAACCCGATAAACCTGTGAGCCATATTACTTTAGATTTTTGATTCAACATTTTTTCTTTGTCGGCACGTTGAATTATTCTATCAAAAACAGGATGAATATTTTTTGTCATTTTGGATAAATTAAAAGTGCAAAAGTAATTTATTTTTAGAAAAAAATAACTCATTTTTGATTTTACTGCTACAAATATATGTGGCTCTATGGCTTTTCCTAATATTTTTCAACCGTAACTTCGTTAAATTTAAAATTGAGAACGGTGTAAGCCCTAATAATAATTGAGAGTTATGTGCTGATTATTAGTAGGTTAGAGATTGTTTTTTTTTTTTTT